>ERZ809296.397-NODE-397-length-75483-cov-5.728761_pt1 | contig 75483 bp, 63 predicted proteins | sample MGYA00520511_ERZ809296 | MGnify/ENA primary metagenome ERZ809296 (study PRJEB31576, sample SAMEA3212662) | Homo sapiens | biome: human-gut; feature: human gut; material: fecal | place: Sweden | collected 2012 ...
GAATCCTGTTCCATGTCTGCACGTCTACACAGTTTTCCATCCCGTCATATCCATCTGCTTCGTAAGTCTGAAGATGGGATGGATAGGGATTGGATTTATGGGTATTAGGTGGATACGTTTTTGATACATGAGTATTTGATTGTGCCGTTTTTTCCGCATCCGGCTTTTCCGTATGCGGTTGCTCCTCCTCCGATATTTCCGACTCCGGTTCTTCCGTGCCTGACTGTCCGTCATCCGATCCTTCCGACGGTTCTTCCATTTGCCGAACGGGTTCTTCGTAAAAGTTATACTCGGTATCACTCATACGCCCATCTATACCGCGCACACGCTTGCGCACCAGATATCCACCCTTTTCCAGCTCCTTGAGCGCCGTCCCGATGCTCTCCGCTCCTTCCTTGCAAATGGCTGACAATCCCCGAATCGTGAAATTCCAGTCCTCCGGCAATGCCAGAATCAGAGTCAACAATCCCTTCGCCTTGAGGGACAGATTCTTATCTCTCAAATGATAATTGCTGATGGTCGTGTAATCCTTGACTTTCTCTACGCGAAATATGCCCACATAGAAAACCTCCGTTCCGTTTGTAAATTCAAAAAGCGCGTGTCCAGCGACAAACGCCGTTTTGTCAGGCCATGTTCATTGCCCATTCAGAAATGCTTCGTCTTCCAGTTCGTCTTGATCGACGATTCCTTCAAGCGCAGGTTCGTCAAACATGCTGATTTGATTTCCTTTGTTCAGGTGTTTTAAGCCAATCCACCACATCAGCACACTCTCGCCGCTGTCCCATTCGGGAATCATCTTTTTTCCCGACAATCTCCGCGCTTGAAGCATCCGTTCAAACGCATCTGCGTAAAACTTCCGAAACTGCGGAAACCGTTTCAAATCCCGCTGCATCCCCGCTGATCCTCCAAGCGGGCAACAGACGCATCCAAGGCGCTTTATCCCGCAGTCATACAGTTTGCAGTACGGAATACGGTAGCTCCGCAAAAAAGACCATACGTCGCTATCCTCCCAGTCAACGATGGGATTCACCACAATTTTTCCCTGACGGACACAATGTTCCACGGTCTTTCGATTCTCCACATTGTCCGAATTGAGGATGATTCCATACTTGTTCTTTTTATAATCCGCATTGAAACCGTCTGCTGTGACTTGTGCTTCTGCACCGCCTATATTGACAAGCCCACGCTTTTTTCTTCGATTGGCACTCTCTGCCCATCTCACACCCGTAACCACAATCCGTCCGATTCCCTGCGTTTCCTTGAGCGACGCGCAGCAATATCGCTGGATTCTCGTCGGCGGAAATTGGTTCTTGACAATCAGTTCCCGCATGGTCATCTGCGGACGCACCAGTTCCGTTTCGGGATGGGCTTCCCGAATAAACCTCACGAGTTCGGGCGGATCGACGGTCGTTATGTTGTAATGCGAATCAAAGCGAACGCCAGCCATTTTGCACAGTACCAGCACACATGCAGAATCCTTGCCGCCGCTGTCCGCGACGTAGTAACCCTCGCTGGGTTCAAAAGCCTTCAAGCGCTCCTGCGCAATTTTCACCTTGTCCCTGACCGTGCCGAAAAGGTCTTTTTCAATCAGTATCTTCTGTCGCCCTCTTTCTTTTATCGCTTCCAAGTGTCCTTTTATCGTTCCTGATTTTTCTGCCGCTGCTTCCACACGTCCAGCAGCCTGATGATGGTCTGCTCCATTTGTTTGGGCGTATAGGACTTCGGAAAATACTTGTACAGCGTATCGCTTCTGAGCGTCACCTTGTCCATTTCGCTCTTTTTCTCCTCGCTCATAATGGCGGACATCGCTTCCTCCGTCAGCCGCCCTTCCTGACTGAATTTCTTGATCCGCTGTGCTTGCGAGAGCGATGGCGTGGTCTGCTCCGCATCCATCGCTTCCAGCAGCATCCGCTGTTCATCCCGCTTCAAATAGGACACCTCCACCGCAGGATTAAACGCCAGCTTGCGTTCATCCACCATATCCAGAAGTTCGGGAATCAGCTCGGTCAAGCGGATATAGCGCTGTACTTGCCGACCACTTTCGCCCGCATTTTGACCAACTACATCCGCCATTTCCAACTTCCCGACAACTTGTCGGGAAGTTAAATCCGACCGTGCGCCCTGATGTTTCAGCGCTTCGAGCTTCATCTTATAGGCAAACGCCCGCTCGCTTGGCAGCAGCTCCTCGCGCTGGATATTGGAATCGACCATTACCAGCACGGCGGCATCATCGTCTAAGTCGCGAATGATGACAGGCATGGTTTGAAGTCCCGCCATTTCGCAGCCACGTTTGCGTCTATGCCCCGATATCAGCTCATAGCCGCCATTTGGGTCAGGTCGCGCAATCGCAGGGACAAGCACGCCATATTCACGGATGCTGTCCGCCGTATCGAGCATCCGCTGGTCGTCGCGCACCTTAAACGGATGATTCTTGAACGGCTTGAGCTGGTCAAGCGGAATCTCCTGCACCCGCTCGCGCTGTGCATCCACTCGATTTTCCTCGGTCTGAAAGATATCATCGACCGATTTCAGCACGATGTTCTTCGCGCTGCTTTTCAAGTGCCAGCACCTCCTTCGTCAACTGCCGATACGCTTCCGCCACCTTGCTTTTGGGCGCATAGGCAAAAATGCTCTTTCCTTCGGCGCTGGTTTCCGCAGCCCGCACGGAACGCGGAATTTCCGTTTCAAAGATGTTGATTTTCCCACCGTATGCGTTCCGAATCATCTCGCTGATTTCGCGTTCATAGACCGTTCGACCGTCCATCAGGGTCATGAGGATACCTTCGATTTTCAGTTTGGGATTGATTCCCCGCCTGACCTGATGAACGCTTTCCAACAGCTTCTCGATGCCCTTTGTCGGCAAATGCTGAGGTATGGTCGGCACAACAATGCCATCCGTTGCCGCCAGTGCGTTGATGGTCATCATGCCCAGCGACGGCGCGCAATCTATGAGAATGTAGTCGTACTCATGTTTGTAAGGCTCAATCACCTGTTTGAGTATCGTTTCGTGGTACATGACGCTGATCAGCGACATCTCCATGCCTGCCAGCTCGATGTTGGCAGGCAGGAGATCCACCCCTTCCTCGTGATGAAGCATCCCTTCTCCATGCGTGACAGGTCTATCCTGTATGACTTTTATCATGAGATCGTTCAGCGTAATCGGCAGTTCGTCCGGCTCCCATCCAAGGCTTAGAGTCAGGCTTCCCTGAGCGTCTGCATCGACAAGCAGAACCTTCCTGCCCGCCTGCGCCAGCCCTATACCCAGGTTGGCGCAGGTCGTCGTTTTGGCTGTGCCGCCCTTCTGGTTGGCAAGGCTGATAACGTGCGCATCCATCCTATTCTTCCTTTCTTTTTCAAGGCATCAAAAAGCCGCCCATTGTCAGGCGGCTTCAAGTCAGAGTTTTCTATACACCTTCTTCTCGCATTGGAACAACGCTTTTTTCTGAACAAATGATTCTTTGCATCATTTGGCGTAAGAATGGCGTATGGCGTATTCTGCCTAAAAATAAGAAAGCCTGACTTTTCCTGCAATATCAAGAAAAATCAGGCTTAGTAAGTTATTAGCTTATCCCAGCGGCTTCATCGTCGGGAACAGCAGCACGTCGCGGATGGAAGCAGAATCCGTCAACAGCATCACCAGACGGTCCACGCCGAAGCCCAGACCGCCCGTCGGCGGCATGCCGTATTCCAGCGCGCAGAGGTAATCCTCGTCCACGTCCGCGTGCAGACCCTGCGCACGCTTGGCTGCGGCCTGAGACTCAAAACGCTTGCGCTGGTCGATCGGGTCGTTCAGCTCGGAGAAGGCGTTGCCCAGCTCAGAGCAGTTCGCGAAGAACTCAAAGCGCTCGGTCATGTCCGGCTCATCCTTCTTGCGCTTGGCCAACGGGGAGATGGCGACCGGATAATCCGTGATAAACGTCGGCTGGATGAGGTTCTTCTCAACGAACTCGTCAAAGCACGCTTCCAAGCACTCGCCCTTGACCGCATTCGCCTCGACGTGAACGCCGCGGGCTTCGCACTCCTTGCGTGCCTGCTCATCGTTTTCCCACGCATAGTAGTCGATGCCGGAATACTTTTTGACGGACTCCGCCATCGTCATGCGCGTCCATGGGCCTTCCATGTTGATTTCCTTGCCCTGATACTGGATCTTGAGCGTGCCGCAGACCTTCTGGGTCACATAGATATACATCTCTTCGACGAGATCCATGATCTCATGATAATCCGCATACGCCTGATACAGCTCGATCGAGGTGAATTCCGGGTTGTGGCGGGTATCCATGCCCTCGTTGCGGAAGATACGGCCGACTTCGTACACCTTGTCAAAGCCGCCGACGATCAGGCGCTTGAGGTACAGCTCAGTCTCGATGCGCAGATACATCGGGATATCCAGCGCGTTGTGATGCGTCACAAACGAGCGGGAATTCGCGCCGATTTCGATGGTCTGAAGCACCGGCGTATCCACTTCAAGGAAACCCTTTGCATCCAAAAACTCACGCAGCGCCTTGAGAATCTGGCTGCGCTTGATGAACGTGTCCTTGACCTCCGGATTGACAATGGTATCCACATAGCGCTGACGATAGCGCATATCCTGATCGCGCAGGCCGTTCCACTTCTCCGGCAGCACGCGCAGAGACTTGCTCAGCAGCGTCAGGCTGTTGGCGTGAATGGACACCTCACCCGTCTTGGTGCGGAAAACGATGCCCTCGATGCCGAGGATATCGCCGATATCCATCGTCTTGAAATCGGCGTACACGTCCTCGCCCACGTCTTCGCGGCGCACATACGCCTGAATCTGGCCGTCGCCGTCCATCATGTGAACGAAAGACGCCTTGCCCATGATCCGGCGGCTCATCATGCGGCCCGCAATCCGGACGGTCCTGCCTTCCAGCGCGTCAAAATTGTTCAGGATTTCGGTGGACGTATGGGTGCGGTCAAAGCGGGTGATGGTATAGGGATCGCGTCCCTCTTCGCAGTATTTCGCCAGCTTGGCGCGGCGAATCTGCTCCTGCTCGCTGTACTGCGGCTTTTCAAACTCTTCTGCCACGATGGATTCCTCTTTCTGTCTCTTCTATCAATTACAGGGTGATTTCAATGACCTTGATGCGCAGCGGGCCGCCGGGGGTCTGGGCGGTCACGGTTTCGCCGACATGCGCGCCGATGAGCGCCTCGCCGACCGGGGACTCGTTGGAGAGCTTGCCGTTGGCCGGATCGGATTCAGACGTGCCAACAATGGTATACGTCTCTTCGTCATCGGGTTCGTCTTCGTAAACGATGGTCACGCGCGTGCCGAAACCGACGACGTCCGTGCTGATCTTGCTCTCGTCCACGACGACGGCGTTCTCGATCATCGCTTTCAGCTCGGTGATGCGCTGCTCCAGCACGGCCTGATCGTTTTTTGCCGCATCATACTCGGCGTTCTCGCTCAAGTCGCCGTAGGAAATCGCAACTTTCAGCTGCTCGGCGACCTTCATTTTTTCAGTAGTCTCTTTGTATTCAAGCTCTTCCTTCATGCGCTGAAGGCCTTCGCGAGTAACAACCACATGCTTGGTATCAGACATAACTCAATCTCTCCTTTTCTTTGCGCGCCCTCAAAAGCGCGGCAAAACGAGCGCCCGAAAAGGCTGTTTTCGGGCATACTGCGATATTCTATGATTATACTCTCCGCGTCCCCGTTTGTCAATCAATGCGCATGCGGAAAATGCAGGCCGTTACAGGGAAAAGAACTCCTTCTCGCAGAGCGTCTCCCTGCCGATCGGGTCGCTCAGGGTGATATGCACGCCTTCCGGCACATCCGCGCCGACGGTTTCTGTAATCTCCCCCGCCGCCCGGTTGATCCCCGCAGCATAGCTTTGGCCGCTCTGCGCCGCCTCGTCCAGCCGTTCCAGCGGGAAAAGGCTGTTGGACCACTTGGCAAACAGGTCTTCTTCAAAAACGTGTTCCCGCGCAATGTTCTGCATCAGGGTCATCAGCTTCTCGTTTTCAAACAGCGCATTTCCCGCGCCGATCGTCACCGTGCATGCGAAATCGTCGTCATGCAGCAACATCAGCGCGCTGGCCAATTCGCTCTGGTTTTCAAAATCCGCAAGCTTCTTTTCACGATAGGCCGCCGCGTCGTCCGCCCACGCCGCGTAGGCCGCATCCCCGCGATGGTCGTCCACATCGTAATGCTCTGTGATATACCGTCCCAGATAATCCGAAACCTTGCGCGCGCCGGAAGGGTTCAAATGCTCGTGCGCGTCAAAACAATCCGTCGCATAATCGGCTACCTGATCCATGCTCACAAAATCGATGTAGTTCAGCCCGTAATCTTCCGCGATATATGCGACGGCGTTCGCGTCCATCTGCTGCTGCTCGTTCGCCGGATACGGCAGATGCACCAGCAGCACGTCGATCCCCCGCGCCTGACAATCCTCGATGATCTTTCGCAGATAGACAAAGCCCGTCTGCCCGCTCTCTTCCGTCGCCATATCCTCATCGATCAGGTCGTAATCTCCGACGTCCGCCACGGCGATGACGCTTTTCGCGCCCTTCTCCCTGTTGTAAACGGGGTGAAAATCCGTATCCGTCAGTTCGCTCCAGCGCGCGTGATACTTGCCCAGCGTGAACAGATATTCCCACTTCATGTCCACATAGGCCACGCCGTCGTCATCCACCGCGTTCGGATCATCCATCAAATCGTCGAGAGCTTCGATTTTGGTCTTGGAAATCGAGTAACAGTCAAACGCCGTGTGTACGTCGCTGCTGTTGCCGGAGAGCTTGTAGCTCTTGCTCACGCCCTGCACATCCAGCACAACCAGCTTCGGCTTCGCATAGTCCAGCGCATTTTGCAGCGCCCAATACGTGATGGGGAGCGTGTTGCCATAACTGGCGATGTTGTAGCCCGCAATGCCGTATTTTTCCCACATTTCCATCGGGAAAACGCCCGTGTTCATGATGCTGTCGCCGAGGAACAGCACGTCGTATTCCCCCGCGCGGTCAAGAAACGGCTGCATCTTCTGCCGGCTTTCCTTGCGCTCAACCAGTCTGCTTATCCCCGCGACGACGCCAAAAAGCAGCATGCAGAACGCAAAGACTTTCAAAATCCTTTTTCCCATGTGTTTTCCTCTTTTCTCTTCCAACCTTTTTCCCTATGGATTGCAGAGCAATCCATAGAGCGGGAAGTCCAGAAACCTCAGGTTTCCGGCAGGGTTTGGGGCAGCGTCCCCAATCTTCCTCTCCCTAAAAATTGAAATAGATAAAGCCCGCTTCGCTGAAACCGCTTCCCCAAACGCCGGTAAGCAGAATGACGACTGCCGCGCCGATCATCACCGCCCACCGGATCGGCAGAGCGCGCGCGGCGAGCCAGCCGCGAACATCCCTGCCGCTCTCGCCCAAAAGCGAAACGATGAACAACAGCAGAACGCCCGCCGCCAAAATCCGCGCGTCCAGCGGTGAAAGGCCGAGGTTCACAAGGCTGACCTGTTCCAAACACGGCGTTGTCAAAATGCTGCCCATCATCCGCACCGCATCGCCCGCCGTCGCGCATCGGTCAAAGAACCAGCCGATGTTGACGATGATAAACGTCCGCAGGACGCGGAAGACATGAAAGCCCCGCGAACCCGTCAGCCGCGGACAGCGCTCGTTCATCCGCTTCACCCTCGGTTCAAGCAGCGCCGTCAACGCCAAAATCACGCCGTTGTAAAGGCCCCAGAGGATGTAGTTGCTCGTCGCCCCGTGCCATACGCCGACCAGCGTAAACACGAGGATGTTGCCCAGCGCCGCCGGAAGCGCACGCGCAAACGCCGCGCCGAAGCGCCCCTTCGCCGCTTTGGACAGGCGCGCGACCGGCTTGCAGAGCGCAAAGGGATAGAATACATAATCCCTCATCCATGCGCCCAGGCTGATATGCCATCTGCGCCAGAAATCGCCCAGCGAAACCGCAAAATACGGCCGCCGGAAATTCTCCGCCAGACGAATGCCGAACAATTCCGCTATGCCTGCAACCAAATCGATGCCGCCGGAAAAATCGCAGTATTGCTGCACGGAGTACGCCAAAACGCCGACAACGGCCATCGCGCCGCCCCATGTGCCGCCCGGCGCGTCAAACACAGCGCAGACCGCCGCCAAAGCGCGATCTGCGACAACCATCTTTTTGAATAACCCCCACAACATCAGCAAAAACGCGCGCGGCACATTGACATGCCCGCCGTTTTCAAGCTGTTTTTCCAGCTGATCATAGCGCCCGATCGGCCCCTGAATCAGCTGGGGGAAAAACGAGACGAACAGCGCAAACCGCGCCAGGTTTTTCTGCGGCGCATATTTGCCGTTGTACACATCCAGCAGATAGCCCATCGACTGAAACGTGTAAAAGCTGATGCCCAGCGGCAGCAGCAGCCCAAGCGGCGACGCGCCGAACCAGCCGCGCACGTCGTCCGTATATTTGAGCGCCGCCAGCAGGCCGAAATTAAGCAAAAGCGCCGCGAGCATCGCCGCGCGTTGTCTGCGCCTGGTCTGCGCCTTGATCGCTTTTTTCCGTTCCCTGTCCGCCGCATTGGTTTGGGCTTTGCCGTTTTCGCCGATTTGGGCGATAACCAGCGCGGCCAGCCACGTGGAAACCGTTGTCAGCAGGATGAACGGCAACCCCGCAAGGCTCCGCGACGCGTAAAAGCCGTAGCTCGCCAGCAGCAAAACCGCCCAGCGGATTTGGGCCGGGCAGAGATGATAAACCGCCGCGCAGATAAAACCGTAGGCGGCCAGCATGAATAAGGTCATTTTTTTCTCTCCGTCAACAGCTTTTCCAGCATCTTCGCCGCTTCTCTGGGCGGCATGCGATTGTCGAATTGCAGATGAGCCGCCGCTTCATACAGGTGCGCCCGCTGCGCGTACAGCGTGCGCATGCGTTCTTCCTTATCGCCCGCCAGATTGGGGCGCGTGTCCTGCCGAACGTCGGCGATCACATCCTCCAGCGGCCGGCAGAGCCAGACGACGACGCCCTTTTCGCGCATCATGCGGATGTTTTCTTCCCGCGTAACGATGCCGCCGCCCGTCGCGATCACCGCTTCGCCCGCGTTCAGCGCGCGCCCAAGCGCCGCCGTTTCGTGCAGGCGGAAACCCACGTCCCCTTCCTCGGCAAAGATTTCGGGGATGGACCTGCCCGCCGCGCGCGCGATTTCTTCGTCCAAATCGATGAGCGGCAGGCCCATCCGTCCGGCGAGCAGCCGCCCAATCGTACTCTTGCCGCATCCCATCATGCCGATGAGCAGAATCGGCTTACACATGGGCGTCCTCCCGCGCAGCCTGATACACGCCCAACAGACGGCAGTTCTCGCAATCGCCCTGAAGCGAACCCATCAGCACGCCGAGGTTGCTCTCGCGCAGATTGCCCGTCAGGTCGACATAGAAGCAGTATTCCCAGTTGGAGTTGTGCAGCGGGCGTGACTCGATATGCGTCATATTCATGCCCATCGCCACAAAGCTGGACAGCGCGCGCATCAGCGTGCCGCGCTCATGGCGCAAAGTGAAGGTGACGGTCGCCTTATCCGGAATGCCGATGGGCGTGGGCGACGCGCTGACGACGATAAACCGCGTGTGGTTGCCGTCAAACGTGTGGATATCCGGCGCGAGAATTTCAAGCCCGTAGTGCTTCGCCGCCAGCCGGGACGCAATCGCCGCACAGTGTTTATCGCCCATCTCGGCCACGTGGCGCGCGGCGATGGCCGTGTTGAAATACGGCGTGGTGACCCAGGCCGGGTGTTCGCCGAGGAATTTCGGGCACTGGGCAAAGCCCTGCTCGTGGCTGAAAACCTGCGTAATCTCATCCACCTTTGCGCCCGGCACGCCCAGCAGGCAGTGCTCCACGCGCACGAGCTGTTCGCCGACGATGTGGCAGGCGTATTTGCCCAGCAGGTCGTAAACGTCGTTGATCGAGCCGGAAGACGAATTTTCCACCGGCACCACGCCGTAACGCGCCTTGCCGTCCGCCACAGCGGCAAAGACCTCTTCAAACGTCTTGAAATTTACGCGCTCGCAGTCGTCGCCAAAGAAACCGACCACCGCGCACTCGCTGTACGCGCCCGGCACGCCGCTGTACGCAATCCGCTTGGTTTCCGTCTGTTCTTCCAGATAGCGCCGCTGCTCCTCGCGGGAGAGACGCATGATCTCCGTGAACAGCGCCATCACGCTCTGCGCCAGCGCCGGATCGCCTGCCTGCTGCGCGCGGGATTTGAGCACAGCCTCCTCCCGCGCCGCGTTCAGGATGTCCATATAATGCGCCTGCTTGTAGAGCGCCACGTCGCGGCAGACGCCCATGCGCCGCTCGAACAGGCGTACCAGCTCCGCGTCGATTTCGTCAATTTCCTGTCGGCAGTTTTCCAAGTCTCTCATGTGCAAACTCCTTCCGTCTGCCTCCGGCAGCCAACCTACGGCAGCTTATCTGCCTGTTTCCGCCACAGGCGGCAGCAGATTCGCTGTCCCTCGAAGAGGGAGGCTTTATTCTCCTGCCGTTGTTGCTTATACCAAAAGCCTCCCTCCCTGAGGGAGGTGCTGAGCGAAGCGAAGCGGAAGGCGTTATTCTTCCAGCGCCCGCTGCGCCGCGTCGTCCATCATCAATTCGCAAAGCGCAATCGCCAAAATGCTCTCCAGCACCACCACCGCACGCGGCACAATGCACGGATCGTGCCGCCCGGCGATCTCCAAAACAGCGTTCTCGCGTTTGGCGATGTCAATCGTCCGCTGCTCCTGCGCGATGGAGGGCGTGGGCTTGATCGCCGCGCGGAAAATCACCGACATGCCGTTTGTGATGCCGCCCGTAATCCCGCCGTTGTGATTACTTTCGCAGACCACGTTGTCCCCGTCCATGCGCATGGCGTCGTTCGCCGCGCTGGCGCGCATGTCCGCAAACGCCATGCCGTCGCCAAACTCAATCGCTTTCACCGCCGGAACGGAAAATGCCAGCTGGCTGACCACGCTTTCCACCGAGCCGAAAAACGGCGAACCGACGCCCGCACGCACGCCGACCGCCGCGCACTCGATCACGCCGCCGACGCTGTCTTTCTCCGCGCGCGCGGCCGCAACCGCTTCGCGCATGGCCGCTTCCTTGTCGGGCTGCAAAAGCGGAAAACGGCTTTTTGCCAGCCTGTCCAGCGTCCAGGCGTCCACGTTTACCGGGTCAAACCGCGCGTCCCGCTCTCCCGCAATCGCGGCAATGTGCGCGCCGATGGTCACGCCCTTTTCCCTGAGGAGCAGCCGCGCCACGCTGCCCGCAAACACCAGCGGCGCGGTCAGTCTGCCCGAAAAATGCCCGCCGCCTCGCGGGTCGTTCATGCCGCGATATTTGACATAGCCCGCGTAATCCGCATGGCCGGGACGCATGCTCAACGCAATGTTTTGATAGTCGCCGGATCGCGTGTTCGTGTTTTCGATCATCGCGCAGAGCGGCGCGCCCGTCGCCCGCCCGCCAAGCACGCCAGAGAGCACGCGCACCGCGTCGGCCTCCTTCCGCGCCGTGGCTGTCGGATCATTGCCCGGCGCGCGCCGCGCCATCTGTCTGGCAATATAGGTTTCGTCGATCTGCGCGCCGGCAGGCAGACCGTCGAGCACCACGCCGATAGCCGGGCCGTGGGACTCGCCGAAAATCGTCAGCTTGAAATGTTCGCCGAAGTTCGCCCTCATCGCGCCAGCCCTCCCAAATGCTCAAATTCGCGCCAGAACGCAGGGGCGGATTTGGCCGTCGCTTCCGCGTCCGTAATCATCAGTTCGCCGTCGGCGATCTCGCTGGCCATGGTCATCGCCATTACGATGCGGTGGTCGTTACAGCCCTCGATTTTCGCCGCGTGCAGCCTTTTTCCGCCGCGGATAATCAGTCCGTCCGGCAGTTCGGAAACGTCGGCGCCCGCCGCCGTCAGCGCCGCCGCCATCGCGCTGAGCCTGTCGCTCTCCTTGATGCGCAGCCGCGCCGCGCCCGTGATGCGGCTCTCGCCTTCGGCCGCCGCCATCGCCACGGCCAGAATCGGCACAAGATCGGGAACCTGTGCGCAATCCACGCGCAGACCGTGCAGCTTCGACGCGCGGGAGACGAGCGTTTCTCCCTCCCAGCGGATCTCCGCGCCCATGTCGCGCAGAATTTCGACCATCGCGCGGTCGCCCTGCGCGCTGTGCGGGTCAAGCCCAGTCAGGCGGATTTCGCCGCGCCCGATTGCCCCCGCCGCCAGATAAAACGCCGCATGGCTCCAATCGCCCTCGATATGCAGATTTCCGGGCGACGCGATCCGCTGTCCGCCGGGGACAAAAAGCGTCTGCCCATTCGCCCGCCATTCGCTGACCACGCCGAAATCGCGCTGCACTTTGCGCGTCAATTCCACATACGCGCGGGATTCCAGCGGCGTGGTGACGACGATTTCGCTGTCGCCCGCGAGCCTCGGCAGGGCGAGCAGCAGCCCGGTGATAAACTGGCTGCTCACGTCGCCGGGCAGTTCAAACCGCCCGCTTTGCAGCGCGCCCTCCACCGTCAGCGCGTCGCCCTCCTGATTCCATGAAACGCCCAGCGGCGCAAACAACTTTTCATAAACCGTCAACGGCCGCTGCATCAGCCGTCCGTGGCCGACAAAGCGCACCGGCCCGCGCCCGTCAAGCGCCAGCGGAATGAAAAAGCGCAGCGTCGAGCCGGATTCGCCGCAGTCCAGTTCGCGCAAAGCGCGCTTTGCGCCTTCGCCGCCGCCCCAGATTTCCGCGCGGACAAACCCCTCGGTTTCACTCTCCGCAATCGCCGCGCCGCGCGTCAGACCGAGCGCCTGCGCACAGGCCAGCGTCGCGCTGATATCTTTGGAGAGCTGAAGCGGCTCAAGCTGCGTCTTCCCCTCCGCCATTGCGGCCATCATCACCGCGCGATGCGACGCAGACTTGCTGGGCAGAACCCGAAGTCCGCCGCTCAACGTTTTCGGCTCAACCGTTTTATTCATCCGTCATCATTCCTTTTTGGGGCGTTGCCCCAAACCCCACCAAGAACCTGAGGTTCTTGGATTTCCCTCCTGGATGGATTGCTTTGCAATCCATCTATTCCATCGATTTAATCCATAAGTGCGAAGCAAAGATGAGGTTTGGGGATGAAATCCCCAAGCAGGTTTGGGCGGCAGCCCAACGTCACCCCTTTACAGCATCTCCGCCAATTTGCCGCTTTCAATCACCACGCCCGTGCATGCGCCGATTTCCGTCAAAATCACGCAGCGCACGCCGTCGCCCTCGGCTTTTTTATCCAGCGCCATCGTCGCGGCCAGCTGTGCGCGCGTCAGGCCCGCGTCGCGCTCGGTCGGCAGATCGTAAGCTTTCAGCACCCGCTCGATGCGCGCGCTTGTGCCCTCCGGGGTCACGCCCAGCGTCTCGCCCCACTTTGCCGCCGCGACCATGCCGATGCAGACCGCTTCGCCGTGCAGCAGCACGCCGTACCCCATCGTGTTTTCCAACGCATGCGCCAGCGTATGGCCGAAGTTCAGCTGCATGCGGACACCGTGGTCGTGCGGGTCTTCATGCACATAGCGCGCCTTGATGGTACAGCACCGCGCGACGATTTCATCCAGCCTGGGCATAAGCGCCGCGCGCGAACCCAGCCGCTCGATGGTTTCAAACAGCGCCTTATCCGCGATGCAGCCGTATTTGATGACCTCGCCCAGCCCCGCGCCGACCTGCCGCGCGTCCAGCGTTCGCAGCGTGTCGCAGTCGATGAGCACCAGCTCCGGCTGATAAAACGCGCCGAGCAGGTTCTTGCCGCGTGGGTGATTGACCGCCACCTTGCCGCCGACGGAGGAATCCACCTGCGCCAAAAGGGTTGTCGGAACCTGAATGAAGCGCGCCCCGCGCAGATAGGTGCAGGCCGCGTACCCCGTGATATCGCCGACCACGCCGCCGCCCAGCGCAATCACGAAATCCTTGCGCGTGATGTGCGCGTCAATCAGCGCGTCATAGATGCGTTCAAGCTGCGCCATACACTTGGTCGTTTCGCCCGCGGGCAGAATGAACGCATGCGTCTGTGCCCCCGCCAATTCCAGCTGCGCTTTCAGCGTATCCAGATACAGCGGCGCGACGTTTTCATCCGTCACAATCATCGCCCGCCGTCCGCGGCACATGGCCAGCAGCGTCGCGGCGTTTTTGAGCAGTCCGTGACCGATGTGGATGTCATAGGCGCTCGCCTGTTCCGGCGCTTTAACTTTTACGATAGGCATAGATTTCCTCCTTGGGGGCTTTTGGGGCTCTGCCCCCGACAGGGAACTGAGTTCCCTGTACCTTCCCCTTTTCATCCGTTTCGCGAATGAAGAAAACGTTCTCCGTTTATCGCGCAGCGATAAACAATTCGGGAGGTGTCGGAACCTCCGGTTCCGACTGGGGTTTGAAGCGAATCCCCGTCGTTTTCTCTTTTTCTCCCCGCTTTTACTTAAACAACGGCTTTTGGCTCTCGTCCAAACCGCGCAGCGTGTCGAATTTCTTCTTGCGGTCGCTGGAAACCGTCAGCCGTTCCAGCAGCGCCGCGCGGTCGCCGCCGTGCAAAAGCGCGCTGTATTCCGACAGCCGCTCGATCAGTTCGTCCGTCAAATCCGCAAGCGTCTCCCTGTTCGCCCAAAACAGTTCGCACCAGAGCTTCGGGTCGAGCGCCGCCACGCGCGTCGCGCCGCGGAACGAGCCGCCTTCAAACCCATAGCTGTCAAACAGAAGATGCTGGTCGCAGAGCGCAAGCGCCATCACATGCATCAGCTGGCTGGTGTAGGCGATCCGCTCGTCGTGCGCCGCAGGGTCGGAAAAGACCACGTCTGCGCAGCCCATGAACGTCACCAGCTGTTCCAACAGATGGATGCTCTCCTGCGGCACGTCCGCGTCCGGCGTGAGGATGTAGTGCGCGCCGCGGAACAAATCCGCCGTCGCGTGCGCAAAACCGCCGCGCTCCCGCCCCGCCATCGGATGACCGCCCAGATAGATGAATTGCCGGTTTTCCACCTGACCCACCGCCTCAAAAAGCGGCCGTTTCACGCCGCAGACATCCGTCAGCAGCGCGCCCGGCTTGATGCGCCCCGCCTGGCGGCGCACAAAGTCTGCCGCCGCTTCCGGATGCAGGCAGATGACGACGATATCCATATCCTCGATCGGCGCGTCGTCGGCGTTCGGCCACGCCGCGCGGACGACGTTTCGCCCCAGCGCTTCCAGCCGCGTCGGCTCGTCGCCGTCCACGGCATAGCACTCCAAATCGGGATAGCCTTCCAGCGCCATCGCCATGCTGCCGCCGATGAGTCCCAGACCGATAAACATAATTTTCATAACGCTCAACCTCTTTACGGAAAGGGGTTACGCTTGAGGCTCAGCCTCAAACTCCGGCAGGAACCTGAGGTTCCTGCACTTCCCGCTTTCATTCTTCTCTCATTTTATAAAGTTCTCTCCACGATAGGCGCAAGCGCGCTGATTTTACCGACCAGCTGCGCGTATTGATCCGGCGTGAGGCTCTGCGCGCCGTCGCAAAGCGCCTTGGGCGGATTATTATGCACCTCGATAATCAGGCCGTCCGCACCCGCCGCAATCGCCGCCAGCGACATGCGCTCCACCATCCAATTCAGGCCCGTCGCATGGGAGGGATCGACGATCACCGGCAGATGGCTCAGGCGCTTGACCGCCTGCACCGCCGACAGATCGAGCGTGTTGCGCGTGTAAGTCTCGAACGTGCGGATGCCGCGCTCGCAGAGGATGACGTTCGGATTGCCCGCCGCCATGATGTATTCCGCGCTCATCAGCCATTCGTTGATCGTCGCGGACAAGCCGCGCTTGAGCAGAATCGGCTTGTGGGTCTGCCCCAGCTCGGTCAGCAGATCGAAGTTCTGCATGTTGCGCGCGCCGACCTGAATCACATCCACACGGCGGTCAAATTCCTCCACCAGCTTCGGGCTCATGATTTCCGTGCAGATGGGCATGCCCGTCAGCTCCTTGGCCTGCTCCAAAAGGGCAAGGCCTTCCAGCTTCAATCCCTGGAACGCATAGGGCGACGTGCGCGGCTTATACGCGCCGCCGCGCAGGATGTTTGCGCCGCCGGCGCGCACCTTGAGCGCCGTATCGGTAATCTGGTCGTAATTCTCAACCGAGCACGGGCCGGCGAACAGCGCCAGCTTGCGCCCGCCGACCTTCACGCCGCTGCAATCGATGACGCTGTCCGTCGGATGGAATTTGCGGTTTGCCTTTTTAAACGGCTCGGAAACCGGCATCACGCGCTCAACGCCCGGCTGAATCAAAAAGTCGTGCGGATCGAGACGGGCCACATCGCCCAGCACGCCCAGCACCGTGCAATCCACGCCCGCGTTGCGCTGAACCTGCATGCCCTTCCGGCTTAAATCGTGGCAGAGGCTTCCAATCTGTTCCTCGGTGGCCTGCGGTTTCATGATGATAATCATAATCGTTTTCCTCGCTTTCTTTTCATACAAACGGAGGCCCAATCGGATAGAAAAAGACCCCCGCCATGGTGTGGCAGGGGCCTGAAAAATCGTTTCAGCCCGGCGAAAGATTCACCCAACGCCTTCTCATGCGCGCACGACAGCAAGACTATGCCCACAGACGGTATAGCCGCTAAATCGCACGAAAGAGAAGTTCGTCATGTTCAGAATCCTCCAATCAGATTAATGTCAGTATATCATACCGCCCGGCGCTTTGCAAGAACCTTGCGCGGATTTCATGGATAAATTGTCAAAATGTACCCGATTTCATCAAATCTTCCGCAGCAGCTTCTTCGCGTCCTCCCGCGCCGCCATCGCGAGCAGATGTTCCCGCCCGGTGAAACGGTAATCGCCGCCGGGCAGGGGCTTGAGCGCGCCATCCTCCTTGACAGCCAGAATGTTAATGTGGTATTTGTTTCGCACATCCACATCGCGCACACTGCGTCCGACCCAGCTGTCAAGCGGCGGAATCTCGTAGATGGAGTATTCGTCCGTCAGCTCGATATAATCAAATACATTCCGTGCGCTCAGGCGGGTCGCAAGGCGTTCCGCGCTGTCCCGTTCAGGATAGACGACCTCGTCCGCGCCGTTGCGCAGCAGCAGCTTGGCATGCACGTCCCGCGCGGCCTTGGCGACCACGCGCGCCGCGCCCATCTCCTTAAGCATGGAGGTGATCAGCAGGCTGCTGGCGAAGTCCGACCCGATGCAGACAAAACAGAGATCGAAGTTCTTTACGCCGAGCGCGCGCAGCGCGTTTTCATCGGTGCAATCGGCAATCTGCGCGCTGGTCACCTCGTCGGCCAGCGCACTGACAGCCGCCTCGTCGCGATCAACAATCATCACCTCATTATCGAGGCTCATGAATTTTCGGCACAGATGGCGGCCAAAGCGCCCAAGGCCGATAATCAAAATGGACTTCATTGCAAACTCCTTTTTTGGGGCTTTGCCCCAAACCTCACCAAGAACCTGAGGTTCTTGGATTTCCCACTGCGCTGTCGCTTTGCGATAGCTGATGAGGAAACTGTTACATGACTTTAAACCGCCGCGAAGCGGAGAAGGGGTCTGGGGATTGGTCCCCAGGCGGGTTTGGGATTGTAGCCATGCGCCCGCTGTGCGGGATTCAGCATGGCGGAAATCGCAAGGAGCGCTTGCGCGTTCGCGAAGCGGGCGCGTCTGCCGCAGGCAGAGGACAGCGCCCCTATGCGAGTTTCCCGGAGTGGCAACCCCATCACAACCCCAGTCTCCAAACGCATCATCCGATAATCACCTTGTCCGTCGGATACTGCACCGGTGCGGGCGGTTTTCTGCGGGTCAACAAAATGATGAACGTCATGCTGCCCAGCCTGCCGGCATACATCAGCATAATGATGATAATGCGTGAGAACGTGTTCAAATCGCGCGTGATGCCCGTCGTCAAGCCTACCGTGTCAATGGCGGAAAAAACCTCAATCAGCACCTGCTGAAGGGTGAACTCCGGCTGAACGGCACAGATGGCGAGCGTCGCCAGCATGCCCATCGTAAAATATACCACGACGATCGAACAGGCGCGGCGAAGCAGGTCGTTTTCGATGCGCCTGCCGAAGATGTGCACATTCTCCTCGCCCTTGAGTATGGACGCCGCCGTCAGCAGCACGAGCAGGATGGTCGTCGTCTTTGCGCCGCCCGCCGTCGAGCCGGAGTTGCCGCCCGTCATCATCAGAATCAGCGTCATAAGACCGCCTGCCGGACTGAGTTCTCCGGTCGGCACGGTGTCAAAGCCCGCCGTTCTTGGCGTGACCGCGGAAAAAGCGCTTGCCCAAATGCGCGTGCCCAGCGGCAGCCCCGCCATAGAAGCGTTCTTTTCCGTAAAGAAGAAGAACAGGCTCGGCACAACCACCAGCACCGCCGCCAGCGTCAAAGCCACGCGGGTATGCAGGCGCAGCTTCTTCCAATGCAGGCGGTTTTTGAACAGGTCTTCCCAAACGAAGAAGCCCAGCCCGCCAAGCAGAATCAGCATGATGACAACCCCGTTGACAAACGGATCGCCGACAAAGGATTCCAGCGACGTAAACTCTCCCGATATCGGTCCCATCAGGTCAAAGCCCGCGTTGCAGAATGCGGAAATCGAATGAAACACGCCGTACCAGATGCCCTTCGCCCAGCCGAGCATTGGCACGAAACGAAAGCTCAGCAGCACCGCGCCGCAGCCCTCGACGACCGCTGTTCCCCGCATCGCAAAGCGCACCAGACGAACGATGCCGCCGACCTGAAACGATGCGACGCTCTCCTGAAGCAGCGTTCGTTGGCGCAGACCGATTCTCTTGCCCAGTGCCATGGAAACCAGTGCCATCAGCGTCATCACGCCTAAGCCGCCGATTTGAATCGCCACAATCAGCACGACCTGTCCGAAGAGCGACCAATGCGTTCCGGTGTCCACCAGTGCCTGACCCGTCACGCAGACCGCGCTCGTCGCCGTAAACAGCGAGGTCAGCAGCGGCGTAGACTGCCTGTTCTGCGCGGAGATGGGCAGCATGAGCAGCAGCGTCGCCGTCAGAATCAGGAGCAGAAACCCGACTGCGATTATCGCCGACGGACTGAGCTTCACGTCCTTCTTCATTTTTTTATTCATCCAAGTATCCTCCAAAGAGGCTTTCATGATACTATGATGCGCTTTTTTTGTCAACAACACACATATAAATATCCTATACAGGAATACGCCGACGCCGCTTTATTTTGCGGCGCGATGCGCCTTGATGCGCTCTTTCCACATTTCCATCCATCCGCGCGGGAAAATGTAGCTGACCGCCCACGCGACAAGCACGCCGATAGTCGTATCCAAAATACGGTTGAGCGCATAGCTGATGTAGGTAGCTACCGGCGTATTGAACAGCAGAATGCACAGCACAACGCCGCCGGGCTGCACGCCGCCGACCCAGAACATCTGGCAAAGCACGATCAAAATGACCGTTCCGATGAACGTCAGCGGAACCAGCCAAAGCGTGTATTTTCCGGTCGGCTCTATGAACAGGTACAGACGGAAAAGCACCATGCCCAAAAGGCCGCCGATCAGCGTGCCGAACAGACGATTTCCGCCGTTCTTGCGGGAGTCCTCCATATCCGAGCCCATGCCGAAGATGGCACCGATGCAGGCAAACGCCGGACTGCGGTCAAAAAAGTAATAGATGAACGCGCAGAAAGCCGCCGCCAATGCGGTCTTGACGTTGCGCATGCCCACGCCGGGGATTTTCATGGATTTGATGCTCATCATATGCCCTCCCGCCAAATCAATCAAAAAGCGGCCTGAAGCCGCTTTCGCCAGAGTTTATCAAAACTCAAGCTTCTGTACGTGCGACCGACTTCTTGCAGTTTTCTGCAAATCAAAAAAGAGTCTGCGCGACGCGCAAACTCCGATATTGTATCACGGAAACCTTCTTTTGTGTAGCGGCAAACATACCGATTTTTTTTTAAGTTTTACTTGCTTATTTTTCGCCCGTCAGCCCCAGCTCGGCATAGGCTTCGTCAATCACGCTGTTCCACGCGGAAACAACCTCCGGCCTCTCCGGCGCGCCGCACGTGGTACACGGGGAAAGCTGGGTGTACGGATAACTGCTCAAATCGCCGTAGGTGATGGCCGACAGCGGCAGATATCTGCTCTTAACGCTCGAACAGCGCGCGTTGGTATGATATTTTTTGCCGCCGTTCTTGTTGTAATACATCGGCGTGGAAGCATCCGTCTCCGTCAGTTTGCGCCCGTCGTCATCCCAGATGATGATTTTGACGTTTTTCTGCCCGCGCAGGTTGTTCCACAGCCACGTGTGGCTGTATCCGTCCGCGTTGGCCTGCCGCTGCACGCGCACACAGCCATGCGACGCGCGGCGTCCCAATGCGCTTTCGCAGATATCATAGTTCGCATCGCCGACGGGATTGCCGTTTGCATCCATGCCGCCGGAGTAAATCGCGGGCACCATATGCAGCAGATCGCCGCCGTTGAAGCGGATCGCCTGATCGCAGTACAGGTTGCCCGACCAGAAACCGCCCGTCCAGCTGCACAGCAGAAACTCGCCGCTGGCCGTCTCGTTGATGGGCGAATTGCCGCCGCCGATCGTGCCCGTGGAGCAGAGCAGCGTGGTCAGCAGCCTGCCCTCCTTGTAGAGATACAGCCTCTGGGTCATCTTATCCACAATGATGCCGTATGTCTCGTTCGGCGTGACGGTGCGGATTCGGCTGGATTTCACCCAGCCCTGTTCCAGCTCGTCCCGGTCGTTATAGGCTTCGATTTTTGTCCAGCCATCCTGCTCGTCGAGCACCTTGACGGCGACCGACGCGCCATAAAAAAAGCCGCGGCCCTCGTCATACGTCTTGCGCTTGCCGTTCGGCGCATCAGAAAGATAAATCTTCTCCTTCTGATCCGTGCCCAAGACAGTGATGTCCGCAGTGAGCCGCGCCCAGGCCGTTTCTTCATCCTCCGGGTCGAATTCGCCGAACCACGAAGATTGAATGGCTTCCTTGGCCGCTTCCAGATTTTCCTGTACTTTGGCCTGCGCGGCGGCCTCAGCCTGGGCCGCCGCGTCCGCGCGAATGTCTTCGAGCTGTTCGTTCATGGATTTCTGGGTTTCCCAGTCCGCCGTGCCGGTCTGCTCCAGGCCGCTGGCTTTCTGGAACTTCTTGATGGCTTCCACGGTCGCCTTGCCCAGCTTGCCGCCGCAGTCGCCGTCGTAATAGCCCAGCTCCTTCAGGTTCTTTTGCAGCGCGATGACCTGAGAACCGGAAGAACCCATGCCCAGCTCCCAGCCGACCAGCCCTTCCTGTAAAACGCCGTAGCCGCGGATGGAATCGTCGTCCAGCCGATAGGTATAGCGCTGCACGACGGCCGGCGTCGGGCCGAGGATGTGGTTGTTGCCCTCGATGGTGTGGACGTAATACGTGCCGTCCGCGTCCTGCGTGACCATTTCGACAATGCCGACGTGGTCGAGGCGGTTATACTTGTACCATTCGATATAGATGAGGTCGCCCTTCTGCGGGATATACGGCCTGTCCGCGACGGAAACGCCGTCGCTCAGATAGAACTGGCCTTCCTCGCCGCGCAGACCACCGTTCACCGTGACATATCGGCCCCGCTCCTTATACCACATCGAGCCGCCCTCGCAGCTGGTCTGCAAGGGATAATCGCTGCCAAGCATGGACGTGCCATAGTATTCGTCGGCGAAATTCACGCACCAGGAAACAAACTCCGAGCACCATTCGCCGTAGGCGCTGCCGCCCCACTCGCCGTATTTGCTGTAACCGCCCTTTGTCGCGGAATAGCCCAGCTCGTTGACGGCCGCCGCGACGAGCATATCTGCGCGGTCATCCGCCAGCGCGCACGCGCCGAGCAGCAAAACCAGAGCCAGCAACAGGGTGATGATGTTCTTCATGAAAAGCCTCCGATTGGGTACGTCGGGGTTATGTCGGGGCTCTGCCCCAATCCTCGCCAAGAACCTGAGGTTCTTGGATTTCCCACATACAAATTCAAGAACTATAAGCGCGAAGCGAAGAAGGAAATCCGAGAAATATACTCCCTCAGGCAGGTACGGGCGGAAGCCCGTCGTAATCCTCGACGCTTAAACTTAAAGAAAAAGCAGTTTCAAAGTGCAGCCGCCTCTTATACGCCTCTTAAACGCACTTCCATCATATATACGAATAGGCTCCGCCTTTTCTTCCCGTTCACAGGCAGATTTTACTTTCTTTTGTCCAAATCTCCGCGTCAAACCGTTTCCACGGCTGCGCGTCCATCGGCGGGAGCGCGTCAAAGTGCATTTCTTCCTTCTTCGTCGGGTGAATCAGCCCCAGATGCGCACCCCAGAGGGCGATCTGCTCGCCGGGTCTGCCGCCGCCATAGCGCGCGTCGCCCCAGATCGGCAAACCGGCATGAGAAAGCTGCACGCGGATTTGATGGCTTCTGCCCGTAAACAGGCGGACGCGCACCAGCGTCAGCTCCCCCGCCTCGCCGCACTTTTGGTAGCGCAGTTTCGCGTCCTTCGCGCCGGGCGTATTCGCGGGCACGACGCGCACCATGTTGGTTTTGCCATCCTTGAGCAAGAAGTCGCAGATCTCGTCCGCTTCCTTCGCGCGCCCGCGGACGGCGGCGACATACTGCCGATGCATGGTCTTATCCCGCACCTGCGCGCTCAGCCTGTCCGCCGCCTTGCTGGTTTTGGCCAGCACGACGAGGCCGCCCACCGGCCTGTCCAGCCGATGGACAAGCCCCAGATACACCGCGCCGGGCTTGCTGTATCGCTCGGCGATATACGCCTTCATGGTGCTGTGCAAATCCGCGTCGCCGGAATCATCCGCCTGCGTGGGCATATTCGGCGGCTTGACGACGACGAGCAGATGGTTATCCTCGTAAACGATGGATACGCCGCGATAGCTTTCCATCTTACGCCCTCTGCCAGCGTCCGCTCGCGCCGCACGGGAGCACGCCGCCCGCCGTCACGGGCAGGCAGACTTCGTCCGCCGTGATGAGGCCGCCAAAGCGGGGCTTGACGGTCATGTCGATCATATTGCCCAGCACGCTGGCCTGAAAGCCCGTCGTATAGCCGTTGATGAGGAAGAACAGCGGGTCGTCAGAAAGCGCTTCGGAGCAGGCTTTCGCCAGGCCGTAAAGCTCGTTTTCCAGCTTCCAGACCTCGCCGCCCGGCCCGCGCCCATAAGACGGCGGATCCATCAAAATGCCGTCGTAGAAACGGCCGCGGCGCGCCTCGCGCTGCACAAATTTGAGCGCGTCGTCGATGATCCAGCGCACGCGGTCCTCCGGCAGGCCGCAGCACTCACGGTTTTCCCGCGCCCACTGCACCATACCCTTGGCCGCGTCGCAGTGGCACACCTGTGCGCCCGCCGCGGCGCAGGCCATGGTCGCGCCGCCGGTATAGGCAAACAGGTTGAGCACGCGCACCTCGCGCCCCTGCTTCACGCGTTCGGCGACGAGGTCAGTCATCCAATCCCAATTCGCCGCCTGTTCGGGGAACAGGCCGGTATGTTTGAATCCGGTCGGGCGGACATAAAAGCGAAGGTTTTTATAATTCATCACCCAGCGGTCGGGCAGTTTGGTGAAAAACTCCCACGAGCCGCCGCCTTTTTCGCTGCGATGATAATGCGCCTGCGCCTTCCGCCAGAGCGATGGATCGCGCGCGGGCCAGATGGCCTGCGGGTCGGGGCGGCGCAGATACACGTCGCCCCAGCGTTCAAGCTTTTCACCGCCGCCGCAATCGAGGACCTCATAGTCCTGCCATTGATCTGCTAAAAACATAGGTTCCTTTCTTGGGGACGCCGCCCCCAAACCCCTGACAGGGAACTGAGTTCCCTGTACCTTCCGTTTCCAGCCGCCGGCGCGGCTGGTTATCTTTCATTATTTCTATTCAAACCTGAAGAAAATAGTGTACCTTTCGCAAGGGCGCAAATGGCACGTCCGCGGATTTCTTGTTTATCGCGCAGCGATAAACATATGGGAGGTGTCGGAACCTCAGGTTCCGACTGGGGCATGGGGCAAAGCCCCATCGTCCCCCTCACTCCCTAAAGAATCTCGGATACTTCTCTTTCTGGTTTTCCAGCATGTCCGCCACAATGCCTTCGGAATAGAGCAGGTCGATGCCCGTCAGCGCGGGATCGATTTCCAGCGCTTCCCGAAGCGCGTTTCGGCTGCCCGTCGCGGCGGCCTCAGCATACAGGCGGTTGACCAGACTGAGCTGTTCCATCACGTCTTCCAGCTCAATGGGCAGTTCCACCGGCTTGCCGACCGGTCCGTCCTTCGTGACGTGCGCCGGGCCTTCGACAAAGCGCCCGTGCGTCACGCCGGGCACAGCGCCGTCGCACGGCATGACCATGCTCTTCACGTCGCACTCGCCCTCGCCCCACAGCGCGCGCAGAATCTCCACCGGGCGCACGGAGGACAGGCCGCTGGTGCGAATCTGTCCCCACGCCTGCGCGCCCTTGGGCCGCATCGGGCCGTGAACCGTCAGCAGCGCAAGATTACGCTTGCGCAGCTCATAGTCCGCCGCGCCCACGCCGGAAATCATCAGCGAACGGCGCGGGCTGAGCTCCGTATCGGCCAACAGCTCGCACTGAGTAACGCGCGGCCCAGCCGGAATCGCGCCGTACCAGTCGATATACTGCGCGGCCAGCGCCTCGCGGTCGTCCTCTTTCATTTCTTTCTGGATGCGAGGGATCAAATCCTTCCCGCTCGGCAGTTCATGGCACGACGCAACCCACGAAAAATCGTTCAGGCCCGCGCAGGTTACGTCCACCTTGTCCTCTTTCAAGCCCAGATACAGCGCCAGCCGCGCGCGGGTCTGTTCCGTCACGCCGCTCACACCCAGGGTGCGCACGCCGCAGAAGCGCTGCGCCGCCTCGCATGCGCGGGAAAGGGGCAGTCCGCCGTATCCGCTCGAACAGAGGATGAGCGGCGCGCCGGGGCATTCCTCGCGCATCTGATCCGCCAGATCGCAGACAAAACCGACCGCGCGCATGGTCTGCATTGCGCCGCCCAAACCGCCGCGCAGGCGAACCTGCTTGCCCAGCCCAACTTCATCCAGCGCTTCAAAATCCTTTTTCCACGCTTCCTCGTCGAGGAAATCCGAGCAGAGGATCACCGCATCCGCGGAAAACGTCGCCTTTTGCAGCTGTGTGGTGTAATAAAACCGCGCCTGCACGCCGAAAGCGCGCGCCAGTGCCTGCGCCCCGCGCGCGGAAAGCTCCGCCATGTCGAGGTCAGCGTCCACCATCCAGTATTCCGCCTCCATCCGGAAGCGGACGAACAAATCTTCTAAAATCGCGGGGGCAAAGAAATATGCCCCCGCGCCAGCGATTACGATTTTTTTCATGTGTTTCCCTTACGCCTTGAGCACGCTCAGCGTCGCATCCACGCCGTTGATGCTCCAATCGCGGACATACGCCCCTTCCGGCGCGTCGCCCAGCTTCACGTCGAGCGCCAGCACGCCGCGCTCAATCGCCTCCGCGTTCTGCGCCACGATCTGCGCAAGCTTCTCGTCCGCCGTCTTAACGGTGACGTGAATGCGATCGACCACCTCGAAGCCCGCTTCCTTGCGCATCGTTTGCAGCTTGGAAATCACCTCGCGGGCAAAACCCTCGGCGATCAGGTCTTCGGTCAGGTTGGTATCCAGCGCGACGGTCACGCCGCGGTCGGTCGCCACAACGTAGCCCGGCTTCTTCATCGGCGCGGTGAGCACGTCGTCCTTTTCCAGTTCGACCATCGTGCCCTCCAGCTCAAAGCGGAGCAGCTCGCCCTTTTCAAAGCCCGCGACCACCTCGTTGCCGTCCAGCGTGGCCAGCTTCTCGCCAATGGCCTTGAGCAGCTTGCCGTATTTCTTGCCCAGCGTGCGCATCTGCGGTTTGAGCTGATAGGTCATGAAAGCGGTGGTGTCGTCAGTGAAGACGGCGTCCTTCACGTTCAGCTCATCCTCGGCCAGCGCGCAGAGATCCTGCGGCAGGGTCGCGCCGCTGACGATCATGCGGGAGAGCGGCTGGCGCACCTTCAGGCCGCTTTCGCTGCGGCAGCTGCGGCCGAGAACGACGACCTCCAGCAGATCGCGCATGTGCTGTTCCAGCTCGGTGTTGATATACCGCTCGTCGCAGACCGGGAAATCCGTCATATGGACGGAGATCGGCGCGTCCTTATCGATGGAGCAGACGAGATTGCGATACATGCTCTCGGCCATGAACGGCGTAAACGGCGCAGTCAGGCGGCTCATCGTCTCCAGAATGTGATAGAGCGTCGCAAACGCGGCTTCCTTATCGCCGGCCATACCCTTGCCCCAGAAACGCTCGCGGCTGCGGCGGACATACCAGTTGGACAGATCGTCCACAAAGTCCGTCATCGCGCGGGAGGCCTCGAAAATCTTGTATTCGTTCAGGTCGCCGTCCACCTCGCGGATGAGAGAGTTCAGGCGGGAGAGGATCCACTTGTCCATCAGCGTCAGTTCAACCTTGTCAAGCGGATGCTCCTTCGGGTTGAACTGGTCAATCTCCGCATAGAGGATGAAGAACGCGTAGGTGTTCCACAGCGTGCCCATGTACTTGCGGGTCGTCTCGTCGATGGCCTTGGCGTGGAAGCGGTTGGGCATCCACGGCGCGGCGTTGTTGTAGAAGAACCAGCGCACGGCGTCCGCGCCCTGCGTGTTGAGCACGCTCCACGGATCGACGGTGTTGCCGATGTGCTTGCTCATCTTCTTGCCGTCCTTATCCTGCACGTGACCCATCACAATGCAGTTCTTGAACGGATTGGTATCGAACATGCAGGTCGAAATTGCCAGCAGCGTATAGAACCAGCCGCGCGTCTGGTCAATGGCCTCGGAGATGAAGTCGGCCGGGAAGCGGCGCTCAAACTGCTCCTTGTTTTCAAACGGATAATGCCACTGTGCGAACGGCATCGAGCCGGAGTCATACCAGCAGTCGATGACTTCCTTCTCGCGGTGCATGTCGCCGCCGCACTTCGGGCAGGTCAGCACGACGTTATCGATATACGGGCGATGCAGCTCGATATCAGGATCGACATTATGGCCGAGCTTCAGCAGCTCTTCGCGGCTGCCGATGACGTGCACATGGCCGCACTTACAGGTCCAGACCGGCAGCGGCGTGCCCCAGTAGCGCTCGCGGGAAAGGCCCCAGTCGATGACGTTATCCAGGAAGTTGCCCATGCGGCCTTCCTTGATGTTATCCGGCATCCAGTTGACGGCGCGGTTGTTGCGCATCAGCTCGTCGTGCACGGCGGTCATCTTGATGAACCAGCTCTGGCGGGCGTAGTAGATGAGCGGCGTGTCGCAGCGCCAGCAGAACGGATAATCGTGCTCAAACTTCGGCGCTTTAACCAGCAGGCGGCGTTCCTTCAGGTCGGCCAGCACGAGCTTGTCCGCATCCTTGACGAACACGCCCGGCCACTTGGTCTCGTCGGTCAGGCAGCCCTGCGCATCCACCAGCTGCACGAACGGCAGGTTGTATTTGCGGCCCACGCGCGCGTCGTCCTCGCCGAACGCCGGGGCGATGTGAACGATGCCGGTGCCGTCGCTCATGGTGACATAGCTGTCGCAGACGACGTAGTGGAACTTTGCGCCCTCGCGCTCCACTTCGTAGAGCGGCTCATACTCCATGTATTCCAGTGCGCTGCCCTTCATGGTTTCCACGATGACGGGCTTTTCTTCCTTGCCGCCGAAGATGGACTCCACCAGCGCGCCCGCCATATAGTAGGTGTCGCCCTCGAAGGTCAGCTTCACATAGTCCTCGTCCGGATTGACGCACAGCGCGACGTTGCTGGGCAGCGTCCACGGGGTGGTCGTCCACGCGGTGAGGTAGGTGTTTTCCGTGCCCTTCACCTTGAAGCGCACAACCGCGGAAGTCTCCTCCACGCGCTTGTAGCCCTGCGCCACTTCGTGGCTGGAAAGCGCGGTGCCGCAGCGCGGGCAGTACGGCACGATCTTGTGGCCCTTGTAGAGTAAGCCCTTTTCATAGATCTTCTTGAGGCTCCACCATTCGGACTCAATGTAATTATCCTCGTAAGTGATGTACGGGTGCTCCATGTCGGCCCAGTAACCGACGCGCTCGCTCATCTGCTCCCACTCTGTCTTATACTTCCAGACGGATTCCTTGCACTTCTTGATGAACGGCTCGATGCCGTATTCCTCGATCTGCGGCTTGCCGTCCAGGCCGAGCATCTTCTCCACTTCCAGCTCCACCGGCAGGCCGTGGGTATCCCAGCCGGCCTTGCGCAGCACATCATAGCCTTTCATCGTGCGGTAGCGCGGGATGATGTCCTTGATCGCGCGCGTTTCCACGTGGCCGATGTGCGGCTTGCCGTTGGCGGTCGGCGGGCCGTCGAAGAACGTAAAGGCGGGCGCGCCTTCGCGCAGCTTCACCGTTTTCTTAAAGATGTCCTCGTCGCGCCAGAATTTGATGACTTCTTCCTCGCGCTGGGCGAAGTTCATGTCGGTCGAAACCTTCTGATACATACGTTTCCTCCTGTTTGCAAATAAAAGCAGCCTCATCCACATGGGACGAGGCTGCTCGCGGTACCACCCAAATTGACGCAAAAAGCGTCCGCTCAATGCCGATGACGGAGCGACCCGTCCGCCCCTACTGCCTTCAGGGCGGCCGCTGATGCGGGTGATCCCCCATCCCCCGTCCGTCCGAAATTCCACCCAGCATTCGGCTCTCTTTGCGGCAAAGGGCATGCGCGTCCCGCGTCATCGCGTTTCATATCGATGATATAATACCCGGTTTCGGGGGATTTGTAAAGAGGGAATTTCAAAAGAATCTCCAAATACGCATTTTGCCCTGTTCGACTTAAATGCAGCGCGCGTAAGACCCATGTCACAGCCCGAACGTATAAACCTTTTCATAATTCATATTCATGGCGATATCGACGCTCACAGCGTGCTGATCGTACACACAGGACCACTGCGTGCTGCTTTTCTTCTCCTCGCTGACTTGTTGACTGACGGCTTCAAGAAGGTTCATCGCCAGATCACCGTTTTCAAAAATACCGCCGTTCGCGTCAAGCGTTTCGCGAAGAGTGGCATACCGATCCTCGCCCTTGCCAAAGTCATATTCGCCCGGCGTGAGTAAGAAATTCGTCGCTGCATCGTCCTGCACAACGCTCATTTCATCGTCGATATACTCGACAATAACGCTGCCGCCGTTCGCATCGGCGATGTGGAAATGATAGCAGCTATTCGCGGAAGCATGCATATCATATTGGGACAGCAGTTCAATCGCTTCCTCAACCGTCGCCGCACGGTCAAGCAGCAGGCGGATTGCAGATGTCGTCGTGATATCGACCTTATCAGTCTGCTGGTTAGTCGGGGTCGTCTTAATCTGTAAAACGCCGACCGCTAAGCCCTTTTCGTTCACGCCGTCCAGCGGCGCATACGGCGCGGCCAGAGTCATAATTCTCTTCACCAGAGAAGTCGGAAGGTTTTCGCTGTTGTATCCGATGTACGCCAGATTAACCATCGAAATGGAAGCATATCCATCCTTCGGACGCGTCGTCACAAGCAGCGCCGGAGAATCGTACATATCAAAATTGCGCCCGAAAATCGGCGTTCCGTCTGCCAGCTTTGCAGCAAACGTCGAGCATCCCAAATTCGGCAAATCAAATTTCAGTGGAATCCCTTTAAGCACCTGCCTGACAATAAATTCGATCAGCTCGGTATCCGTAGAAGCGCCGATTTTCAGAAATCGATCCAGCGCATAGTCAGCCTTATATTCCATCGTGAACAGATTGGCATCGTCCTCTACGCGGTTCAAAGTCTTGAGCGTTGAAAATTCGCCGCCGAAAAAAGCGAAAAACACAATCGTCAGCGCGCCAAGCACCGCGAAGATTGCTTTGACTGCGCGAGCTGCTCCATGTTTCCAAGCGGTTTTGTTCTGTACCATGAAAGTAATCTCCTTTTTAGTTCATTTAGTGAACTTTTTGTCTGTTAGAAAGCCGGGATTGTTCATCCCGGCACAGTCTGCTGACAGCGCTCCATTCCATCCGAACTATTCGAGCAGGAAGCGCCTACGCAATTTGTTCACTTTTTTAACCTTCTTGGCTATCATACCGCATTTTCGGCTTGCCGTCAAGTGGTTTTCAATCATTCAATCCTCAAGCTCTCCAGCCGAAAGCCATCCCTGCTGTTCAGTCCCAGCGCACGGATGACGGCGCAGCCCTGAAACGGCGTGTTCGGATACAGGAGCGCGGCCTGCTCCGGCAGGAGATCATATACGTCGTCGCCGATGATTTCGCCTGCGCCGTAAACGCCGAAGTAGACCCGATACAGCCCGCCGCCGAGCGTTTCCACCTCGCTGGCGCAGACGAAGCCCAGCCCGATCGGCGCGCCCGGCTCGTGCATGTAATAATATGCGCCGTCATAATCAAAATCCGGCTGATCGAGCAAAATCAGCGGCCTGCCGAAATAGCGCAGCACGTCGTCGGTCACGTTATCCTGTTCAAGCCGACTGCCCCATTCGGTGACGTCCCATTGGCCGGATCGGTTGAGCCACGCATGCAGCACGGCAAAGCGCACCAGCTCCGCGTCCGTCGTCGAGGCCGCGTCGTATCGATTCATCCCGGTCTCGGTGAAATTCGTCAAAAACAGATTGACGTTGCGGCGCTCCTCTTCCGTGATGGCGAACGGCGTGCCGCGCGCGGTTTGGTTCCCCAGATATTCCGTCTTCACAAAGCCCTGCGTATCCCCATATTCCACCCGCGCAAACCCGTTTTTCGCCGGATCGAGATAAATCACCTGTCCGCCCAGCGGGATTCGAGCAAGCTCGGTCGCCTGCACGTTATCCGCTTCGCGCAGCGTGATATATTCCTTGCACTTTTTCACAACGGCCTGATCGCCGATGCGCATGGTTTCCGCCAGCGCCGGCACGGATGCGGCCATCATCGCCGCCGCCAGCAGGATAGCTGATCGCCTTTTCACATTCGCTTCCTCCCTGTGCTGTTTATTCTCTGTTTGAAACTTATGATTCATTTCCCGTTAAGATTCTCGGCGAAGCGCTTTTCTCCTGCTGACCGTCCGTCATTTTGTCATTCCCAGCTCAACGGATTCGCCGGGGTCAGCGCCGTCAAACAGCAGTTCCATCAGCTTTGCGTATTCCAATTGCCAGCGCGGCTCATCTTCATAATCAAACGGTTCTCCGGTATAGGTCAGCCGGACGACGCCGTTTTGAACAGGCCCGGCTTTGGCGATTAGCTCGCCGCTGTTCACATCATCCGTAAACTGAATGCTCGCTTCTGCTATCAGCCTGAACGCGCCGTCCAGCTGCCATTGATACAATTCCCAAATGCCCGTCGCCGCGCTGTCATGCAGATAATTGAGCACATAGCGATTCCGGGGATAAAACTGCGCGCGGTAGAAGGACAGCCTTTCAAGTTCAGGATGATAAACAAATTCTCCCGCCGCCGGATCATAGACATAGTAAGAAGCGAAACCGTCGGATGCGCCCATCGAATTGAGCAGCGCCAAATCCGTGTAGCCGTCCATGTTCACATCGCACGGATAGACTTCCCGCTCGCCCGCGTTCGTGTTTTCGCTCGTGAAGTTAATCGCCTGCGTCTGTTTGCCGTCCATCGTCACGCGGATATCATATGCGGCTTCGTTGTATTCGTTTCGGCTGATTTCTTCGGCGGTCACGATCATTTCATGGCTGTCTGCCTTAAAATACAGCGTTTCCCTGTTGCTTTCCGCTCCTGCCGCCGCGCTGCAAAACGCAAGCGCAGCACTCAATGCGCAAATCGCTCGTTTCTTCATCGTCTCTCCTTCTTTCGTTTCGGGCTTCGCCCTTTTTACGGGTTCCACTTTATAAACGATTGAACGGGAAAAAATCTTCCCCAAATGATTTTCTTTTCACGTGTGGTTTTCCACAGTTCCGTTTGCCTTTTGGCGTTTTGCGCGATATAATAAAAACGCATTTGAAGGAGGGAATTTCATGCAGGACTTATTTTCAGCCAAAGAAGCCGCTCTCAGCCCGCTGGCTGACCGCATGCGCCCGCGAACGCTGGACGAATTTATCGGGCAGGGGCACATTGTCGGGCCGGGGCGGCTGCTCCGCCGCGCCATCGAGGCCGACCGCATGACTTCCTCCATCTTCTACGGCCCGCCGGGGTGCGGCAAAACGACGCTCGCCTCCATCATCGCCAATACGACGCATTCCGCTTTTGTGCAGCTTAACGCCGTAACCAGCGGCGTGGCGGATGTGCGACAGGTCATCAAGGAAGCGCAGGACAGGCGCAGCCTGTATGGGCAGGCGACATACCTGCTGCTGGACGAATGCCACAGATGGAGCAAATCGCAGAGCGACAGCATCCTTCCCGCCATCGAGCGCGGCGTGGTGCGCTTCATCGGCTCGACGACGGAAAACCCGCTCGTGTCCATGACCCCGGCCATCGTGAGCCGATGCCGGATTTTCCAGTTCTATCCGCTCGGCGAAGCGGACGTGATGCTCGCCATGCGCCGCGCGCTTGCCGACAAAGAGCGCGGTTTCGGCAGCATGCGCGTGCAGATGGACGACGACGCGATGCGCCACATTGCCCGGATTGCGAACGGCGACGTGCGTTCGGCACTGGGCGCGTTGGAGCTGGCCGTGCTGACAACCGAACCGGATGAGAACGGCGTGATTCACGTAACCATGGAGGTCGCCGAAGAATCCATCCAGAAACCGGTCATCCGCTGCGATGAATCGCTGTATTACGACATGCTCTCGGCGTTCTGCAAAAGTCTGCGCGGCAGCGACGCGGACGCGGCCATGGCGTGGTTCGCGCGGCTGCTGTATGCGGGCGTCGATCCTCGGCTGATCGCGCGGCGAATCATTGCGCATGCCAGCGAGGACGTGGGTCTGGCAAACCCGACGGCCATGCTGCAAGCCGTCGCCGCGTCGCAGGCGCTGGAAGCCGTCGGCCTGCCGGAAGCTCGGCTGTCGATGGCACAGGCGATCATCGCGATCTGCGAAAGCCCGAAATCCAACTCGGTCGTCATGGCGCTGGATCAATCCGTCGCAGATGCGGAAAAGGGCGGTTTCGGCCCCGTGCCGATCCATTTGCGGGATACGCACTACGCCGGACACGAACGCCTGGGCAGCGGCGCGGAATACAAATATCCCCATGATTTTCCCGGCCACTGGGTCAGGCAGGAATACATGCCGCCGGAGGTGAAGGGCCGCCGCTATTACATTCCCTCCGACCAGGGGCAGGAACTGAAACTGCGCGAACGCCGCAAGCTGCGCGGCATCGTCGATCCGTAAGGGCGTTATGCCCGGCAAATCCATCATTCGGAGGACAACATGACCCTGTATTTTGCGCCGCTGGAAGGCGTGACGGACGCTGTATTTCGTCGGATTCACCACGAATGCTTTCCCGGCGTTTCCAAATATTTCATTCCGTTTATCAGCCCGACCCAAAATCTGGCCTTCACCTCGCGCGACTGGGCGGCCATTGCGCCGGAAAACAACATCGGCGTGCCCGCCGTTCCCCAGCTGCTCGCCAAAGACGCAGCCCTTTTTCTCTGGGCTGCACGGGCGCTCTGCGACATGGGCTATCCGGAAGTCAATTTGAATCTCGGCTGTCCTTCCGGCACGGTGACCGCCAAGGGCAAGGGTTCCGGTCTTTTGGCCGACGTTCCCGCGCTTGAACGGCTGCTGGATGGCATTTTTGAAAAGCCGCCAATCCCCGTCTCCATTAAAACGCGGATCGGCTATGCCCGCGTGGAAGAATGGGATCGCCTGCTCGACGTATTTGCACGCTATCCCATCCATGAACTCATCATCCACCCGCGCACACGCGCCGAATTTTATCGGGGAACGCCTCACGCGGACGCCTTCGCCAAAGCCTACGGAACGCTCGGCATGCCTTTATGCTATAACGGCGACCTGTTTTCCGAAGCGGACTGCCTTGAACTGACGCGGCATTTTCCGAACACGCATGCGCTGATGCTGGGCCGCGGACTGATTGCCAATCCCGCGCTTTGTTGCGGCGAGCCATTGACCAAGGCCGCGTTGATTCGCTTCCACGCCCACCTTCTCTCCGCCTATCAGGAAAAATATCCGCCGCACGTTGCGCTGGGCCGCATGCGTGAAATCGCCAAACACTTTGTCTGCTGTTTTGAAGCGCCCGAAAAGCCACGCAAGGCCATCCGCAAAGCCGGCAGAATGGACGCGTATCTGGATGCCATGCGCCTCCTTTTTGATGAACATGAATTGACGGAAAACCCGAAATTCATGGCGGAATAACACGATCTTTACAATAAGCCATATAAAAACAGTCATGGCGGGCATGCCAAGGGTATAGATCTTTTACAACACCGCGCCATCGATCAGCTCGTCTTTCGTCCCCAGCAGCGTCGTTGAGCCAACCGATCCAAGCGCTCGATAGTCGGCAAACTTTCCTGCAATCGCCACATCGCTAAGGTTGAACAGCGCTTCCAAAATCTGCGACATCATCAGCGCAGGCTGAACAGCAGAATATGGACGGCCAGCGGGCCATTCGTCATATCTATTTCATGTTTCTTTTTCACAGTTTCCGCCCCTTATGGAATTTCGATCCCGGCTCGTCACAGCACAGGTACAGGCGGCATGCAGGCCATTCTTTTGCAAAAACAAAATCGGCAATTCATGGTTGACAAACGCCGCTTTCCATGGTATACTAATCGACGTTGACGGGGCATTAGCGCAGTTGGTAGCGCACAACACTGGCAGTGTTGGGGTCAGGAGTTCGAATCTCCTATGCTCCACCATACCCAAGAAATCCGAACATCATCCCGATTGGGGATGGGTTCGGATTTCTTCTTTTTATCTCAAGTATTGTGGTGTGAACAACAAGATGAACGAAAGGAGACGGATCAGAATCATTCCGATTGTCCCGGCACTGAAAAATAACGATAGGGCAAGAACTCACCATGCGGGCGAAGATGCCGCCCAATTGCAGCAGCTCTGCGGGCAAGTCCTGTTCTGCCACCGTGCCGTCCTTCAGCACCACGATCTGATCCGCGCCGGAAACGGTGCGCATCCGATGGGCAATGATGAAAACAGTTTTGTCTGGATGAGGCGGGAAAGCGCTTTCTGAATCGCCGTTTCATTTTCAACGTCCAGACTGGCAGTTGTCTCGTCCAGCAAAATGATTGGCGCGTCTTTCAGGAAGGCACGGGCGATGGAAATGCGCTGCCGCTCGCCGCTGGAAAGCTCGCAGTCGTTCTCGCCGATGTTGGCATTCCAACCGTCGGGCAGTTTTTCAGCAAACTTGTTCACATTAGCGAGCTTTGCCGCCGCCGAAAGGCCCGACCAGCGCCGTAACCTGCCCCTGTTTCGCCGTAAAGGACACATCTTTCAGCACCGTTTCGCCGTCCTGATAGGCGAACCCCACATGGTCGAACACGATATCGCAGTTGCGATTGGTGAGCTGTTTGCTGCCGGTCTGCACGGGGCAAACGTTCCTCGTTCTCATCCAGTCCAAGATAATACTGACCCTCCTTGGCACCGGAAACCGGAGCACCGCCGTACTCAGTAACCATCGTCCGCGGAAGATCAAAAGGTATCTGTTTGAGGAAGCTGAATGGTACGAAGTATACCGTTACTGTCTTTATCCTTTACATGAATCAGGTAGTTTAAACCCTTTTGCTCATTACTCACAAGGATAGCAAAGTCCCTTCCTTCGTATATGTTCTTCATCCAAAATACAAAATAAGCGGTATAGATCAGACCTTCCTCGGTACTGCTCTATGCCGCCTATTTGCTTCTATGAATGCTTACTGTATTTCCATATGAATCTTTCCAATTTATTCTTTCTGTTTAACAAACTCACTGATCGATCATGATCTTCAGAATCTCCTGATCCGTGACAGCCATGCCGTCGCGTGCCAACCTGCTCACGCTGTGAATGGTGTTTTCCACACCTTTTTTGATAATGCCATCTCCGGCACGGAACTGTTGCTTGGAAAGCGCCATATGATACGCCAGCAGCGCTGCGTTGACCGCGTTGGCGATTTTCGCCGCACAGGATGCTTTCGCACCGTCACAGATTGTGCCGGAAAGAATCGCAAGGCTGTTGACGATCGTGTGGTTAATCAGATACAAATCGCCGCCTTCCAGAAACGCGATGCCTGCACCTGCCGCCGAACCTGCCGAAACCACACCGCAATACGCCGACAGACAGCCAATCTGCGATTTCTGATGGATGGCAACCAGATTGCTCAGCACCAGCGCTCGATACAGCTTTTCCTTCGATGCGCCCATTGCCTTGGCGTATTCAATCACCGGAACGGACACCGTGATGCCCTGATTGCCGCTTCCGGAATTGATGACCACCGGCAAATCGCATCCGCCCATGCGTGCATCCGACCCCGCGGCCGCATACGCGCAGGCGCGGGCTTTCAGATCCTGCTCGCCGTACATCTTCAGCCAAATCCGACCGATGCATGCGCCCCATTGTTCCCGCATACCCGCCTCCGAAATGGCGGTATTCATCGCAATCTGGCGGGCAATCGGCTCTTCCACATCGGCTATATCACATGTCGATGCAAAATCAAAGATTGACTCGATGGTCAGCAGCCCCTCGTTGGATTCTTCAGCGCAGATTTCCTTTTCCTGCTCACTGCTCATCAGGGATTGACCGTCCCGCTCCATCATCACCACATTTGTATGGCGATCCGTGATTCGCACGCTTGCGGTATGCCGGCTGCCCTTGAGCTCAATGAGAATATCGAAGATATGCCCCTCGTCCAAAAGCTCTACACGGATGATCTTCCGCAGGAGCAGCTCGTCCACCTGATTCAGGTCTTCCTGCGTCAGGCGGGAAATCACCTCCAGTTCCAAATCAGGATCGCCGCCGATGATGCCTGCCGCGCATGCCGCCTCGATACCCTTTTTACCATCCGTGTTCGGCACGGTGACGGATTTGGCGTTTTTGATGATGTTGCCGCTCACACGAACCCGGGCGCTCTCTACCGGTTCGCCCAGTATGCGACGGGCAAGCGCTGCCGCATACGCAATCGCAATCGGTTCGGTGCAGCCCATCGCCGGGCGCAGCTGCTCGTTTAAAATGGTGACAAACGCCTGATACCGCACATCCGTCTTCTGCATTCTGGTCGTTCCTTTCTCCACGCGTTCCAAGCGCATGCCTTACACGATGATCAAGTTCTTAGGCGATTGGGTGAAATCCTCATAGCCATCCGGCGTAACGAGCATCATGTCCTCAATGCGAACGCCGAACTGTCCGGGCAGGTAAATGCCCGGCTCTACCGTCAGCACGTTGCCGGGGCGAAGCTCATATTCACAGGTCTGGTTGAAGCGGGGATTCTCGTGAATTTCCACGCCCAGACTATGTCCCAGACCGTGCCCGAAATACTCGCCGTATCCCTTAGACGCGATATAATCACGCGCCGCGGCATCGACCTGATTGCAGATTGCACCGGGACGAATGCAGGCAAACGCTTTTTCCTGTGCCTGACGAACGATTTCATATACCTCCGCCTGATGGGTTGAAACCTCGCCAACCGCAACCGTTCGAGTCATATCGGAGAGATAACCTTTCACCTTGCAGCCAAAATCCATCGTCACGAAATCGCCGCGCTCAATCACTCGCGTGCCCGCCTTGCCATGCGGCAAAGAGGTTTTCGGACCGGAAATCGCGATAAAGTCAAAGCTGCGTCCTTCGCTGCCCAAGCGCTCCATAAACGCGCCCATGTTCAAAATGATATCCTGCTCGGTCACGCCGGGGTGGATATGGTTGATGATGAACGAGAATGCGCGATCCGTCATGATCTGCGCACTGCGCAGGGCATCCTGCTCTTCCTTCGTCTTAATGGCGCGAATCGCCTCAATCGCATCGGAGAGGCGGCTGTCGGCAAGCACCTGCGTATTCAGCGTTCCGGCGAAGCGCTGATACGCCGCAAGGGACAGCGTTGCCGCCTCGATCCCCAGCGTGCGAACCTGATGCCGGGCGAGCAGCTCGTTGAGCTGTTCTGTCAGGTTTCCCTGCAAAATAACCTCGCAGTTTTGAATGGTCTTTTTCGCGATTTCAATATAACGGAAATCGACGATAAAATAGCTCTGCTCACGGGTGATAAGCAGCGTGCCCGCCGAAGACGGAAAGCCCGTGAAATAGAACCGATTCGCATCTGAAACGATCAGCGCCGCGTCGATCTGACTGTCCAGCGCTTCAAGCAAACGTTCGATGGCACTCATTTTTCAAATCCTCCATTGATAAATCAGGTTTTAATCATCGGATATTGGTTATACAGGTCTATTTTTCCCAAGTCCACGCGCAGTCCCTCAATCGCCTGCTCCACGTTGCTCCTCTTGAGCGCCTCCACAATGCTGGTATGGCAGGTCATGTTGAGTACCTTGCATTCTTCACCTTCATGCTCCCTGAAATACTGCGCATAGCCGCGCATCTGCACGTTCATTGTCCGCTGCAGCTCGCTGTAAACGTATTTGTTTCTGGCAATGCTGGCAAGCAGAAGATGAAATTCCATATTGTTTTTCCAATGCGCCGTTACCGGATAATCCGGATTGTTCTGAATATCGGCTTGAACCTCGCGTTCCAGTTGTTCGAGCCTTTCGATATTTTGCGGAGTTACATAGCGAATAGATTTGCGCAGACAATACGATTCCAGAATAAAGCGAAACTCCATCATTTCGTGCATCTTTTCCCGCCCAATATGGACGATCTGGTAACCGTATCGCGGAATATTCTTCAGCACTTCGTTTGCGCACAACTCGATGAGCGCATCTCGGACTGGCGACTTGCTGACATTAAACCGCTCGATGAGTTCTTTTTCCGTAATGATGTCGTTCGAGGAATATCTGCCGTCGATAATATCCTGAATGACCGCCTCAACGATTCTGGATTTGATTGTCGCCGCTTTATCCATTGCCTCACCTCATCCGTCAGCCCGCAAGCCGAACGGCTTTCATCTCTAAATTCAAAATGATATATATATCTTTGTCTAATTCGCTTTTTCTCCAACTTATCCCTTCACCGCACCGCTCATCAAATCGGCAATTTGGAATTTTTGCAGCACAAAATAGAGAATAACAATCGGCAGAACCGCAATCGTCGTGCCCGCCAGAATGACCGGCCATGGCGTCGCCAGACCTTCGCCAACCGGCAGCAGCGAGATGACGACCATCAGCGTATACTTCGAGCGGGAGCGCAGGAAGATCAACGGGAAGAAGAAATCGTTCCAGCGGGAGATCATCGTCAGCGCTGCCCAAGAGGCAATCGCCGGTTTGATGACCGGCACAACCACTCTCGTGTACATTTTCAGGCTGGAGCATCCGTCGATGCGCGACGCCTCAATCAGCTCATTCGGAATGGCCATGCAGTATTGGCGCATATAGAAGATACCCAGCGCACTTGCCGCACGGGGAATAATCAGCGACCAGAGCGAATTGACCAGCTTCAGCTTGCGCATCACGCTGTAAAGCGGAACCACGCAGACTTCCTGCGGAATGAACAGCGTCAGCAGCACGACCATGAACAATTGATCTCTGCCTGGAAAGCGGAATTTTGCAAACGCAAAGCCCGCCAGCGAACAGAACAACAGCGACGTAATCGTACCCATCGTCATGGTGAACATGCTGTTGATGACCGGGTTGAGCATCGGCACAACCGCGTCCACCTTCTGATAGTTTTCCAACGTCAGATGATGGATTCTGAGCGATTCAAAACCCGCCATCGTTTCGCTCACCGGTTTGAGGGACGCCACGATCATCCAATAAATCGGAAAGATCGAGAGAAACACAGCGATACACAGCGCAGCATAAACCAGAATCTGCTGCACGGTGATTTTCTTTTTTCTGACTCGCATATGTTTTCCCTCCTTTACGCTTCGCCGGCACGCTTCATCAGCCTGAACTGAATCAGCGAGAAGACCAGCAGAATCATCGTCAAAATGTATCCGATTGCCGACGCATAGCCCATCTTAAACATGGAGAACGCGCTGTTATACAGATACTGCGAAATGGAAATGTTGGACGAAGCCGGTCCGGGCATCAGATAAGGCTCAGTGAAAATCTGCCACGCCGATACCGTAAGCGTCAGCATGCAGAACACCAGAATGTTGCCCAGCGCCGGAATGGTGATCTGGAAAAACCTGACCACAGGGCCCGCACCGTCAACCGTCGCCGCCTCATAAAGCTCGGCGGGGATATTGAGCAGAGCGGAATAGATGATATTGGTATACCACGGCACGCTGCGGAAGACATAGAGCACAAGCGGCGGGATGCAGGAAATCTCCGTACTGGTCAGCCACTTCACCGGAGCGCCGCCCAGCGTTTTAATGCACTCGTTAATCAAACCCGCGTTGTAGTCAAATAGCATGTTAAAAATCAGGCCCATCGCGACGCTCGCGCAGACATATGGCAAAAACGTGAGCGACTTAAACACGCTGCGCCCTTTGAGGCTGCGATCGTTCAGCAGCAGCGCCAGCCCCATCGAGAGGACAAGCGTCAGCGCCAAACCAAACACCCAATAGAAAAATGTGTTCTTAAAACCGGTAATGAATACGCTGTCGCGCAGAATCATCTGATAATTCTGCAAACCGATAAATTTCTGTTTTCCCAATCCATCCCAGCTGTGAAAGCTCAGCACAGCCGACCAAACCATCGGAAACAGCTGGAAGATGAAAAACAGGATAAAGAATGGCGCGATAAACAGATATGCGCTTCCGTATTTGCGGAAAAATGAGCGAACCGCTTTCACCCTTTTCACATGAATCCCCTTTCCCTTGCAGACTGAGCCTGCCTGTATCTCTGCCGCCGACCTTCCGAATCCATGTTGCACACGCGGTCAGTTGATGCGGCTCCTCATCGTTTGAGAAAAAAAGGCGGGAGGGAGCCGTCCCTCCCGCACATGGGTTTTACTGGGCTTTGCCGATCTTGGCTTTCAGCTCGGCGTCAATGTTCTGAATGGTTTCTTCCATGTTCCAGTCGCCGGCAATCATTCGATCGATGCCGTCGCGGATGATCTGATCCGCTTCAACATCCGAACCCGTGATCACCATGTTCGGTGCGCTGTTGACAAGACCTTCCGTCTCCGCGCCCTTGAAGGACTGGCCGCCGTAGTATTCCGCAGGCTGCTGCCAGTACGCGTCCGCCGACAGCTCCTTGGAGAGCGGGTTCCAGCACGGCATCTGCTTTTCAGCCATCAGATCCGCATAAGCGTTGCGGAACTCAGCGGTAAACATGTAGTCGTACCAGCAATCCTTAATCAGCTGCTCATACTTGGTTTCGCCCTGCTTGTTGATGATGGCGAACATCTCCGTAACAGGTGCGCCGCGCAGACCGTTGTCATAAGTCGGAGCGGGCATCATGCGCCACTCGCCGGATTCTTCGGGCACGTTCTTCGCCAGGAACTCATCCCAGAAAGCGCCAACATAGAACGTAGCGATTTCATGGTTACGGGTCGCATCCCACATCGGCGGCTGAAGCACCTGCGTCAACAGCACGAGTTTCTCGTCGAGCAGGGTATTCAGGGTTTCCATCGCCTGACGAACGCCCGCATCCTCGCCCCAAACAACATTGCCGTTTTCATCGAAGATGTGTGCCTCAGCCTGCGGCCAGAAACCGCGGCGGCCGACATAACCCCACGCCTTCTGGCTGGGCGAAATGCTGGTCAGGAAAACCTTGCCGTCGCTCTTGTCGCGCAGTTCCTTGCCGACCTCGATCCAGCCGTCAAAGGTATCCATGCGAGCGCTGTCGATGTTGTATTCGTCCAGAATCTTCTGGTTGTAATAGAGCATCTGCGGGCGGAAGGATACCGGCAGCGCATACATCTTGCCCTTCACGGTCACGTCGCCGCAAACGCCGTCGAGCAGATCATCCTTGAGCATATCCATGTAATCCGTCGTTTCCAGCACGATGCCGGTATCCGCCATCGCGTAGAGCGTCGCAGCCTGCGTCGCGATCAGATCCGGCAGATCTTCATACGCGCCTGACTGATAAGTCAGCATAATCTTCTTGCGCACGTCCTCAGCGCCTTCGCACTGCACAACCTCGATTTCAACGCCTTCGGTCTGTTCCGGGTGCATCGCGCACCACATCTTAAACTGCTCTTCATATGCCTGCGGATTGCCGTAGCCATAGATAACCAGTTTGCCAGCCGGATATTTCACCGTACGATCGGGTTCATACGCCTGAGCAAGCGCACCAAAGGTCACCAGACAAAGTGCCATCGCCAGCATTGCTGCCAAAAACTTCTTCATTGTTGTGCTCCTTTCTGTTTAGCGTGCGTGTTTTCTCGTCGCTTCAATCGCCGCACGGATGTTGTCGTAGGGAATATCCGTCGGCAGGGTGCAGTCCGCGCCCAGAATAAAGGGATAGCCTTTCATTTCGTCCATCAGTTCGGCAACCCTGCGTTCAATCTGTTCCTTCGTGCCATGCACCAGAACACCGTCCCGGTCATCCAGACCGCCCAGAATCGTTTTCCCGGCGAACAGCTTTCTACCCTCTTCCAGGCTGATGTTATCCGAATAAATGCCCCAGTTCACCGCATCGCAGGGATAATCGGCATATCGGGTCAAATCCAGATGATCTTTACACATGTGCAGCATGACGAAATGGTTTTCATCCTTTGCCTCGCGCAAAAGTCGAATCTCGCAAGGCTTAATGACTTCGTCAAATTCTTCCCGGCTCAGCATATTCGCCTCGCCGCCCAGCGCCGCGTAGTAGAAGCCGTGAATGCCGGTGGTTTTCATTTCGTCGATCAGCAGGCTCAGACCGTCCGTCACCACATCCAGTCCGTGACGGAACGCATCCCGATCCTCCCGAAGCGTTGCCGCCAACGCATCGCGCCGCTCTTCATAGCAATCCGGGCCGTTGAAAATATGGAACATGGAAGCCCACACACCATGCACAGTCGCCAGCAGCGCCTTGTCGTCGCCCAGCTTGTCGCACACCCGCTTCATCAGATCAATCTGCTCCACAATGAACGGGGATTGCCGGGTGAAGGGCTTCAGCTTCTTCCAGTCCGCCGCACAGCGGATATCGCCATATGGCATCAGCGATTCCGTCATGATCTTGAGCATGTCCAGATCGATGGCTTTCGCCAAATCCAGGTGTGCCTGAACCGCAGCGTCACCGCTGTGCTGTTCCGCCGGAAAATGAAACCAAAATCCAGCCGGAACGCAGTCAACCTCCTTTCCAAGAATCACATTCGTTACAGTTTTCCGATCCACGTCGCATATACCTCCGATCTCATTATTAATCTTCCTAGTGATAGTATAGCTGGTATTACTAGCAATGTCAACAGGTATTTTCAAAAAATTCAGCATTATTTTACAGCAACATCAAATATCAGACATCTTACTTTGGTTAATCGGAGAAGCGGCGTCAATAACTCGAACTTTCTAAAGCCAATCTGTACATTCAAGAACAACGCTATATATTTCCCCAACACACAAAAACGGTGCTATCAGCTTCATGCCGACAGTACCGTTTGTTATTTATCTCTCTTTATTCATATTCGACATTTCGACCTTCCGGTAGAAGAACGGAATGCCATTCATCGCTACGCCGAGCAGCGCCGCGATGACGCCCCAGCGCAGAAGCCCCTGTCCGGTCTCCGTCACGCAGTATGCGCGGCTGACCAGACAAACGGCGGCGGAATTCGTGCGATTGAGCGACCAGAAGCGGCCGGTCACAGACTTCAACTCCACCACGACCTCCGGAACCCACTCCGTGAAGACGTACAGCGGCGCAATCACGAACTGAGCCAGCAGAAACGCCGCGCCCGCCAGCGCCGCATAGCCCAGCAGACAAAGCAGCACGCTTAGATATTCATCAACGCAACCTACGTCTTTGACGATAAACTGGTTTTCACCTACAACTTCAAAGACGGCACAGAAACTATTCCTCTGAAAGCCGTCGAAGAGGCATTTGGTTCGGATTTAACTCAGGTTGCTCCACCATAATTTGTCTGAAAACGTCAGTTTTCAGACTTTTTTCTTGTCTTTTTTAATCCGTCTAAAAAGAAAAAACAAAGACGCTGCCAAGCCAAAAACTTGCCAGCGTCCCATTTTATGTCCGGCCCTTATTCTCCGGCCGTGATATCCTTACCGAAATACTTTTCGGAAATGCGCGTCAATTCGCCTTCCGCGCGCAGCTCATCGATCGCCTGATTGACCGCCGTCAGCAGGCTGGCGCTGTCCGCTTCTTTGCGAATCGGCATCGCCACCTGGGAAGCTTCGTCCGTCAGCGCAACGACCTTGAGATTTGCATCCGGATGGACGTTCATGTAATCGTAAAAGCTGACCTCGGCATTGAGCGTCGCATCCGCACGTCCGGAAAGCACCATCGCCAGCGTTTCATCCAGCGTATCCACGCCCATCGCCGTCGCGCCATAGCTCTCCGCCAGCAGCATATACGTGCTGGAAATGGAATTGGCCGTGCGCTTGCCCGCCAAATCCTCAAAGCTCGCGATATCCTCGCGGTCGCCGCGGACGATCAACGCCGTGCGGATGTAACCATACGGCGTAGAAAAATCATACTTCATCGCGCGCTCGTCGGTCACTTCCACGCCGTTGGCGGCCATGTCATAGCGGCCCGCGTCCAGACCCGCGAAAATGCCGTCCCACTCGGTCTCCACAAACTTCGCCGTCACGCCCAGCTTCGCCGCGACGCCCTGCGCCACTTCCACATCAAAGCCGACCAGCTGGTCGTTCTCGTCGTGATACGTCCACGGCGCCCACGCGCCCTCCGTCGCCACAACGATTTCGCCCTTTTGCCGAATGCGCGCAAGCAGGTCGTTTTCCTCCGCATACGCGGCGGACAGCAGCAACACAAGCGCCGCCAGAATCATCATGATCTTTTTCATCATACTGTCTCCTTTCAGAAAGACGGGCGTCTCATGCGCGCCTATATCAACAGAATACTGTACTTAGGCGGGAAGTCCAGAAACCTCAGGTTTCTGGCAGGGTATGGGACGGAGTCCCATCATCCCCCAACAGCCGCAGAAACGCCTTTGTCCGCTCCTGCTGCGGATGTTCAAAGAAAGCTTTCGGCTCGTTTTCCTCGACGATCACGCCGCCCTCCATCAGCACCACACGGCTGGATACGTTCCTGGCAAAGCCCATTTCATGCGTGACGACCAGCATCGTCATGCCCTCTTCCGCCAGATTCCGCATGACGGCAAGCACCTCGCCCGTCAGTTCCGGGTCAAGCGCGCTGGTCGGCTCGTCGAAATAGATGATCTCCGGTTCGGTCGCCAGCGCCCGCGCAATCGCCACGCGCTGCTGCTGACCGCCGGAAAGCTCGCTCGGATACGCTTCCGCCCGATCCGCCAGACCAACCTTTTGCAGCATCGACAGGCCGATTTTCCGCGCTTTGGCTTTGTCCATCTTCCGCGCGATGACCAGCCCCTCGGTCACGTTCTGCAAGGCCGTCCGGTTTGCGAACAGGTTGTAATTCTGAAAGACAAACGCCGTCTTTCGGCGAATGCGCGCGATCTCCTTCTTTCCCGTGTGCGCCAGATCGAACGTCTCGCCATCGAAAGTCATGGCGCCGCCATCCGCCGTTTCAAGGAAATTCAGACAGCGGAGCAGCGTCGTCTTGCCCGATCCGCTTGGGCCGAGAATCGCCACCACGTCGCCGCGGTTCACCGAAAGGCTCACGTCGCGCAGCACATCCGTTTCGCCGAACGCTTTTTTGACGTGCTCCACATGCAGCATCATTTCGCGCGCCTCCTTCCGCCGTAAACCGCCAGCTTCTTTTCGCCCCAGCGCTGCACAAAGGTCAGCACCGTCGAAAACATCAGGTAGATCACCGCGACTTCGCAGTACAGCGGCAGCATCTCATAAGTGCGCGCCGCAATGCGCTGCGTCGCCATAAACATTTCCATCACGGTGATGTTCGAGGCCAGCGACGTATCCTTCACCATCGCAATCAGCGAGTTGGACAGCGGCGGGAACGCGGTGCGCAGCGCCTGCGGCAGCACAATGCGCCGCATGATCTGCATATAACGCATGCCGACGCAGTAGCCCGCCTCGATCTGCCCGACCGGAACGGATTCCAGCGCCGCGCGCATTGTCTCCGCGCAGTATGCGCCCTCGTTGACGGCGAACACGAGCACCGCCGCCGGGAACGGGTCGAGCAGAATGCCCACGTCCGGCAGGCCGTAAAACACGACAAACAGCTGCACCAGCAGCGGCGTGCCGCGCACGACCCAGATGTAAAACCGGGCAATCTGCGAAAGGACTTTGACATGCGCAAACTGAATCAGCGCGACGGCGGTCGCAATGACCATCGCAATGGAAAACGAAATGACGGTCAGCGGGATCGTCATCGTCAGGCCGGGCAGCAGAATTTTCGGAAAAGAATCGAGTAAAAGGGCTATCAGGCGTTCGTTCATCGGGGCTCCTCCACATGCAGAAGATAGACGTATCTTACACCCTAAAGTTAAGTTTAAGTCAAGCCCCGCATGTGGGTTTTTTCGGCTCAATTTTAAAAAAAGTTATCCGGTCAATGGAAACGCATTTACGCCTCCTGCCCCAGTTTTCGATAAACAGTGCAGAGCATGGTGATGTAGCAGGCCAGACCGCCGACAATGTTGGAAACCGGCTCGGCCAGAAACACGCCCATCGTGCCAAAGCCCATCATCGGCAGCAGCAGCGTCAGCGGCACGACGATGACCACCTTGCGCAGCAGCGAAAACGTGATGGCATGCTTCGCCCAGCCCAGCGATTGAAAAACGCTCTGCCCGCAGAACTGAAAGCTCTGGAAGAAGAAGCCTGCAAAATACACGCGGAGCATTTTCACGCTGGCCTCGACCAGCGCTCCATCCGGCGTAAACAGTTCGCACAAAATCCGCGGCTGGAACATCGAAAACAGCCATGCGCAGAAGGTATAAAGCATGCCCACGGCGGACATGAACCAAATGCCGTCGCGCACGCGCTTCATCTGCCGCGCGCCATAGTTGTAGCTGAGCACCGGACGCGCACCCTCGGTGACGCCGCTGACCGGCAGGGTAAACACCTCGCGGATGGAGTTGATGACCGTCATCACACCGACATAGAGATCGCCGCCGTAGATCGAGAGCATTTTATTGCAGGCGACCTGCACCAGCGAGTTAGTGAATTTCATGATGAACCCCACCACGCCGAGGCTCAAAATATCCTTCAGCAGACCCGTACAGACATGCACCTGCCGGATTTGCAGCGGCAGAATCGCCTTCGGGCCGGACAGGAAGCGGAGCACCCAGATGCAGCTGACTGCCTGGCTGATGACCGTCGCCACCGCCGCGCCCGTCACGCCCATGTGAAACACATAGATGAACAGCGGATCGAGCACAAGGTTCATCGCCGCGCCGAGCACCGTCGTCATCATGCCCACCTTCGGACGCCCCTGCGCGTTGATGAAAGGATTCAGGCCCGTCGCCAGCATGGTGAACGGCGTGCCGAGCAGATAGACCTTCAAATATGCGTCCGCATAGACAAACGAATCCTCGCTCGCGCCGAAGAGAAACAGCAGCGGCCGCTTGACGGCGTAGCAAAGCGCCATCAGCGCCAGCGACGAAACCAGCAGCAGCGAATACACCGTGCCTTGAATCTGCAAAGCGCGCGGCTCATCCTTCCGCCCGCGCGCCATCGCGAAAATCGGCGCGCCGCCCGAACTGTACAGGCTGGTGAACGCCGCCACGATGGAAACGATGGGGAAAATCAGGCCGACGCCGGTCAGCGCCAGCGTGTTGCCATCCGGCAGGTGGCCCAGAAAAACGCGGTCCACAATATTGTAGAGCAGCTGCACAATCTCCGCCAGGGTGAGCGGAATCGCCTGCGCCATGATGCGCGAGCCGACGCTGCCCTGTGAAAAATCCGCCGTATTCTGCTGATTCAAAGGTGTTTCCTCCATTTTCCGCCGATCTGCCGCACGTCGTTTTTCCAGACGCTGACAGCGGCCAGCGCGCGGTCATCCCGCCGCATGCGCGAAACCTTTTCGCCCTCGGCCGCCCCGTGCAGATAAAGTGTCGGGCATTCGCCCGCCCACTCAGAGCCGAAGCTCATCGGGATGACATACGGCGTTTCGCCCGCAAAAGCCACGCTCACCGCGTCGCACTTTTTCGTGATGTCGGCGATTCCGTCCTTCGCCGCCCTGTCCGCGCAGCTCATGCCTGCGCCTCCAGCTTCTCGCAGCCGCGCAGCATCGCGCTTCTGGCGCGCGGATTGCGCTCGACTTCCTCTGCATCCGGCTTGACGCCGCCGCCGCCCAAAACGCGCACAACCGGTTTTTTGCCGCAGATGCAGACCGGGATCTTCGGCGGGCAGGTGCAGGGGTTCGCCAGTCGGCGGAACGTCTGCTTGACAATTCTGTCTTCCAGCGAATGGAACGTCAGCACCGCCAGACGGCCGCCGGGATTCAGCAGATCTGTCATGTCTTCCAGCGCCTTTTTGAGCGGGTCAAGCTCGTCGTTGACCGCGATGCGGAGCGCCTGAAACGTGCGGCGCGCGCTGTGGCCGTTATCCTGCATGCGCACTTTTTTGGGAATGGCCGCGTCCACGCACGCCACCAGATCGCCCGTCGTTTCCAGCGGTTTCTGCGCACGGTGCTCGCAGATGATCTGCGCGATGCGCACCGCCCACTTCTCCTCCGAATACTCGCGCAGAATGCGGGCGATGTCCTCCGCGCTCCACGTGTTGACGATTTCGCGCGCCGTCAGCGCCTGATCCTGATCCATGCGCATATCCAGCGGCGCGTCCGCATGGTAGGAAAAACCGCGCTCGGCGGTATCCAGCTGATAGCTGCTCACGCCGAGGTCGATCATCATGCCGTCGATTTTCGTCACGCCTCGGGCCGCCAAAAGCGCTTTGACGTCGTGGAAATTGCCCTTCACCGCCGTGAAGTTGCCCGCCGCGCCCAGCCGCTCCGTCGCCGCCGCCAGCGCATCGTTATCGCGGTCGATGCCGTAGAGATGGCCCGTGCCGTTCAGCCGGCGCAGGATCTCCGCGCTGTGGCCGCCGCCGCCCAGCGTGCCATCCACATAGATGCCGTCCTCGCGGACATTCAGCATATCCACCGTGGGCATGAGCATCACGCTCACATGTTCAAAATTCATGGGTTACTCCTTTTATTCCGCATTTCAAGCCATATGTTTTCAAATCAACCCGTTTCAATCGCGGAATGCTTCGCATTCTGCTCTGAAACTGTGTTTCTTTGATCAGAATATTGGGGCTTTGCCCCAAGCCCCACAAGGAAACTGAGTTTCCTTGACCTTCCGCTTCGCGGCTATATAAGCCTTTTAGGAGGGAAGTCCAGAAACCTCAGGTTTCTGGCAGGGTTTGGGACGGAGTCCCAACGTTTCCCCGTTCCTTTCTCAGCAAGGTGCGCATTTCGCCGATCAGATAGAGCGAACCCGCGCAGACCACATTGCCTTCCGGCCCAGCCAGGCGGCGCGCCTCTTCCAGCGCGTCTCTCACATGCGTGCGCGCATAGGCACGAAGCCCTTGCGCTTCAAACGCCCTGGCCAGCTCCTCTGCGGGCATCGCGCGCGGGATATTGGGCTGGGTGCAGACGACGCAGCGCACGCGCGGCGCGAGCCGCTGGCACATCTTTTCCGTCTCCTTATCGCGCATCATCGCGCTGATGAGCACGGTATTCTCCTTCGGCATCCATTTATCCAGATATCCGCAGAGCGCGCGCACGCCGGGATCGTTGTGCGCGCCGTCGAGCAGCACATGGCCGAAATATTCCAGCCGCCCCGGCCAATGCACGTCGGCCAGCCCCGCGCGAACGGCGCTCGTCGGGATCTTCATTCCCTTCTTTTTGAGCGCCAGCAGCGCCCCCAGCGCCGCGCAGGCGTTGTCCGCCTGATGCCTGCCGCAGAGGGAGACGGTCAGCCCCTTGAGTCGTTCGCCGCCGAAGGCCGCGTCAAATTCAATCTGCTTACGCTGCTCTCTGACGTTTTCCGCCGTCAATTCGACGACAGGCAGTTCCATCCCCTTCGCCGCCGCCAGCAGCACGCCGCGCGCGGCCTTTTCCTGCCTGCCCAGCACGACGGGCACGCCGGGCTTCATGATACCCGCTTTTTCCAGCGCAATCTGTTCGATCGTATCGCCAAGCAGCTGCATGTGATCCATGCCCACTTCGGTAATGACGCTGACGGCGGGGCGGATGATATTCGTCGGGTCAAGCCGCCCGCCGAGGCCGACTTCGATCACCGCGACATCGACTTTTTCTTTTTCAAAGCAGCAGAAGGCAAGCGCCGTGCCCAGCTCGAACTCGGTGACGTGCACGCCCTCTTTTTCGCATTCCTCCACCGCGGGCCAGACGCTTTCCACCAGTGCGGCCAGCTTTTCGCCCGCAATGGGTTCGCCGTTCAGGCGGATGCGCTCGTTATAGACCTCGATATACGGCGACGTGTACAATCCGGTCTTATACCCCGCCGCGCGGAGCACGCGCTCGGTCATCGCGCAGCACGAACCCTTGCCGTTCGTTCCTGCGACATGCACCATCGTCAAACGCTCCTGGGGATTGCCGAGCTTCGCCATCAGGGCGCGCATATTTTCAAGGCCGTTTTTACAGCCGGTCGGGTACACGCTGTGAATTTTTTCGATTGCTTCCTGTTCCGTCATGGGGTGACCTCCTTTGAAAGGGAACGTTGGGGCGCCGCCCCAAACCCCGCCAAGAACCTGAGGTTCTTGGATTTCCCGCTTTGGGATTGATTGCTTCACCATCAATCCCGTGCTTATTCTCGTAAAGAAAACAAACTGTTGGACAGGGGCGCGCAGGGCGCGTCCGTCTGTCACTTGAGCGCTTTCAGTCCTTCTTAGTTTAACACGAATTGCAGGCGGGCGCGACATTTTTTTACACGAACAGCAAAAAATCGCCGCCGAAGTTTCGGCGGCGATTTCCGGCGATGCAGATAACCGGATTACATATTCTTGAGGTCTTCGATTCTCGCGTTCAGCTTTTCGAGCTTATCGCGGGAGACCGCCAGCTTTTCGCGCTCCTGCTCGACGAGCTGAGCCGGGGCTTTGCTCATGAAGCCGGGGTTATTGAGCTTGGCTTCGCCGCGCTCGATATCGCGCTGCACGCTGTCACGCTCCTTGGTCAGACGCGCCGTTTCCTTGGCAACATCGACCAGATCGCCCAGCGGGATGAACAGCTCAGCCGCTTCGCTGACGGCGGAAACCGTCTTGGCCGGAGCCTCTTCATCCTGACCGAGAATCTGCATGCCGCTGGCCCAGGCAAGGCGGCCGAAGTACTCGCCCGCGCCTTCCATGGCGTGTTCCCAGCCCGCCTTCGGGCGCACAATCAGGTGCGCGCGGCGGCCGACGGAGACATTCATCTCAGCGCGAAGGTTGCGGACGGCGCGGATGACGTCCATCACGCCCTCCATCTCGCGCGCCTCCTGCGGGCAGTCCATCGCGTCATCGACCTTCGGCCAGTCGGAAAGCATGATCGTGCCCTCCGTGCCGGGGATGTAGCGATACACCTCGTCGGTGATGAACGGCATGAACGGATGGAGCATCTTGAGCAGGCAGATGAGCACGTGGCGCAGCACGGCCAGCGTCGCCGCGCGGCCCTCGCCATTCAGGCTGACCTTCGCCAGCTCGATATACCAGTCGCAGAATTCGCTCCACGCGAAATCGTAAATCTTCTGCGCGGCCAAGCCGAGGTCGTAATCCTCAAAGTGCGCGCTGACCTCGCGGATGGTGTCGTTCAGGCGGGTGAGGATCCACTTGTCGGCAGCGGAGAGCGTCTTGCCTTCCAGTGTCTCGGCCTCGTCGCCCATATTCATGAGCACAAAGCGGCTCGCGTTCCAGATCTTGTTGGCAAAGTTGCGGGCGGATTCCACCTTGTCGCCGGAGAAGCGCATGTCGTTTCCGGGGCTGACGCCCATGACCAGCGAGAAGCGCAGCGCGTCCGCGCCGTACTGGTCGATGACCTCCAGCGGATCGACGCCGTTGCCCAGCGACTTGCTCATCTTGCGGCCCTGCGCGTCGCGCACGAGGCCGTGAATCAGCACGGTGTGGAACGGCGGCTTGCCCATCTGCTCGATGCCGGAGAAGATCATGCGGGCCACCCAGAAGAAGATGATGTCATAGCCCGTCACCAGCACGCTGGTCGGGTAGAAATAGGCCAGATCCTCGGTCTTATCCGGCCAGCCGAGCGTGGAGAACGGCCACAGCGCGGAAGAGAACCACGTATCCAGCACGTCCTCGTCCTGCGTCAGATGCGTGCAGCCGCACTTCGGGCAGACGGTCGGCGTTTCGCGCGCGACGATGACCTCGCCGCAGTCGTCGCAATACCACGCTGGGATGCGGTGGCCCCACCAGAGCTGGCGGGAGATGCACCAGTCGCGGATGTTCTCCATCCACGTCATATAGTTCTTCGCGAAGCGCTCCGGCACGAAGCGGACCTCGCCGTTTTTGACGCACTCGATGGCAGGCTTAGCCAGCGGCTCCATCTTCACAAACCACTGCTTGGAGACCATCGGCTCGATGGTCGTGTGGCAGCGGTAGCAGGTGCCGACCTCGTGTTTCAGCGGCTCGACGCTCTTGAGGTAGCCGCCCGCCTCCAAATCTTTGACGATGGCCTTGCGGGCTTCCATCGTCGTCATGCCCGCGTACTTGCCGCAGTCGATGACACGCGGCTCGCCGACGGTCGCCTTGCCGCTGGCAAAGAGCACGTCGTTCTCCGCCTTCTCCTTCGCGCCGGTCATGTGGCCGTCGTAGGTGAACACGCGGACGATGGGCAGGTTATGGCGCTGGCCGACCTCGAAGTCGTTCGGGTCGTGCGCCGGGGTGATCTTCACCACGCCCGTGCCCTTTTCCATATCGGCATGCTCGTCGCAGACGATCGGGATTTCGATGTTCATCAGCGGCAGAATGACGTGGCAGCCGTGCAGATGCGCATAGCGCGGATCGTTTTCGTTGATGGCCACGGCGGTATCGCCCAGCATCGTCTCCGGGCGGGTGGTCGCCAGCTCAAGCTGCTCGCCCGTCTCCTTGACGGTGTAGAGCAGGTGCCAGAAGTGGCCCTCCTGCTCCTGATACTCCACCTCCGCGTCGGAAATGGAGGTGTTGCAGCACGGGCACCAGTTGACCATGCGGTTGCCGCGGTAAATCAGACCCTTTTCATACAGGTTGTTGAAAACCTCCGTGACAGCCTTGCTGCATCCCTCGTCCATCGTGAAGCGTTCGCGGCTCCAGTCGCAGCTGTTGCCCATGCGGCGGGTCTGACGAACAATGCGTCCGCCGTACTCGTTCTTCCATGCCCACGCGCGGCGCAGGAACTCCTCGCGGCCCACGTCGTGCTTGTCCAGCCCTTCCTTGCGCATGGCTTCGACGATCTTCACTTCCGTGGCGATGGACGCGTGATCCGTGCCCGGCAGCCAGAGCGTCGGGTCGCCCTTCATGCGGTGATAGCGCGTCAGGCTGTCCTGAAGCACGCCGTCCATCGCGTGGCCCATGTGCAGCTGACCGGTGATGTTCGGCGGCGGCATCACGATGGTGAAGGGCTTTTTGCCCTCCTCGCGGTGCGCCACAAACGCGCCGGTCTCCTCCCACTCCTTGTAGAGCTCTCCTTCGATGGCCTGCGGGTTATAAACCTTGTCCATCTGAGCGGCTTTGTTTTCCATAGTCGTTTCCTTTCTATTCCATCATATGATTTCTATTTCATCATGTGATTACGCCACAAACACCATCACCGCGCCGACGACCGCCAGCGCCACGCCCAGCAGCTTCACCTGCGGCACGTCCTTCTCCCTGTGGCAGAGTCTGCCGCCAAAGAACGTCAGCAAAGCGCCGACTGCCAGCGCGCAGATGCCCGGAATCATGTTCGCCTGAAAATTCATGTGCTTTTCTCCCCGAAGAACGCCTTCAGTCACGCCAGCGGCGTGACTGAAGGCGTAAAAAAGCAGGCCGCTTCGCCCCAAAGGACGCAGCAGCCTGCGTGGTACCACCTTATTTCACATTCTCCAAAAAGGGAATGCCTCTTTGCGCTGTATCGGGCGCGCCCTCTTCCCTCCAAAGCGACCTTCGGCACGCGCTCTCTCCAAGTCGCCTTGCAGCCTGTGGGCGACTCTCTCTGACGGCGGCGCGCGCTTACTCCTCTTTTTCAACGGGAACCATATACACTAGCTATTATAGGCGGTTTTCATCGGATTGTCAACCGCATCAGAGGATATACTGCCGCATATCCATCTTTTTCGCATCCGTGCCGAGGTGTTCGGCCACATAATCGCCGTTGATGGTCACATCCACATCCGGCATGTCGCCGCCCGCGTTGAAGGAAATATCCTCCAGCATCTTTTCAAACAGCGTATGCAGGCGGCGCGCGCCGATGTCCTCTTTCGTCTCGTTTTCCAGCTGCGCGGCCTGTGCCAGCGCGTCCAGCGCGGATTCTTCAAAGTGCAGATGCACATGATCGACGGCCAGCAGCGCCTCATACTGGCGGGTCAGCGCGTTATCCGTCTGGCTCAAAATGGCCTTGAAATCCTCGCGGGTCAGCGGCTTCAAATTGACGCGGACCGGGAAGCGGCCCTGCAATTCGGGAATGAGATCCGTCACCTTGGCGACGTGGAACGCGCCCGCCGCGATAAAGAGCATGTAATCCGTCTTCACCACGCCGTATTTCGTGTTCACCGTGCTGCCCTCGACGATCGGCAGAATGTCGCGCTGCACGCCTTCGCGGCTCACGTCCGGCCCGTTGGTGGAGCGCCCGGCCACCTTGTCGATTTCATCGATGAAGATGATGCCGTCCTGCTCGGCGCGGCGAAGCGCTTCTTCCGTCACCGCGTCCATGTCGATCAGTTTGTCTTCCTCCTCGGCAACCAGCAGGCGGCGCGCGTCGGCGACCTTCATGCGGCGCATCTTCGTCTTTTTGGGCATCATGTCGCCCATCATCGAGCCGATGTTCACGCTCGCGCCGTTGATTTCCACGTCCTTGGGCGCGTCCTCGACCTCAACTTCGATCTCCACGTCTTCCAGTTCGCCGCGCATCAGCTGGGCGCGCAGTTCGTCGGCCTTCTGAGCAATGCGCTGCTTTTCCTCGGCGGGCAGTTCGGGCTGCTTGGGCTTGTTGCCCAGCAATACGTCAATCGGGTTGACCGGCTTGCGGTTCGGGTGCAAAATCAGGTCGATGATCCGCTCCTCGGCGAGCACGGTCGCGCGCGCCTTGACCTTCTGGCTGGCCTTTTCCTTGCAGATACGCACGCTGGCCTCAACCAGATCGCGGATGATGCTCTCCACGTCGCGGCCGACATAGCCGACCTCGGTGAATTTCGTCGCCTCAACCTTGACGAACGGCGCGTCCACCAGCCTGGCCAGGCGGCGCGCAATTTCGGTCTTGCCTACGCCCGTCGGGCCGACCATCAGGATGTTTTTCGGCACGATTTCATCCCGGATTTCCTCCGGCAGCTGCGCGCGGCGATAGCGGTTGCGCAGGGCAACGGCGACGGCGCGCTTGGCCTCGTCCTGACCGATGATATAGCGATCCAGCTCACGAACGACTTGTTTCGGCGTCAGTTCCATATCAAGCATCCTCCACAATCACGTTATGGTTGGTGAACACGCAGATATCCGCGGCGATATGCAGCGCCTTTTCGGCGATTTCGTGCGCGGAAAGATCGGTGTTCTCCTTGAGGGCGCGCGCGGCGGCCATCGCATAATTGCCGCCGGAACCGACGGCCGCAATGCCGTCGTCCGGCTCGATAACCTCGCCCGTGCCGGAGACGATCATCAGCGTTTCGCCGCTGGCGACAATCAGCATCGCTTCCAGCTTACGCATGGCCTTGTCGCTGCGCCATTCCTGCGCCAGCTCAACGGCGGCGCGCTCCAGATTGCCGGAAAACTGTTCCAGCTTGGCTTCAAAGCGGTCGCAGAGCGCGAACGCGTCGGAAACCGTGCCCGCAAAGCCGGTGACGACCTTGCCGCCGAAAATGCGGCGCACCTTATGCGCCGTCGCCTTGAAGATGGTGCTTTCGCCCATCGTCACCTGGCCGTCGCCCGCGACGGCAATTTTGCCGTCCTTCTTGACGGCGCAGATGGTTGTGCCTTTGAGTGTCATCTATGTTTACCTCCGATACGTTACGCCGGGGCGCTGCCCCGAACCCCGGCAGGAACCTGGAACGTCATTCACTGTATCCCGCACAGCGGGCGTTCATTCCGTTCCTGCACCTCTCTCCTCAGATTGCTTCGCAATCTGTTTGATTGATCTCTTCAAACCGTCGCGAAGCGAAACAGAAGGTCAAGGGAACCGAGTTTCCTTGTGGGGTTTGGGGCAAAGCCCCATCGTCCCTTTATTATAACACGCCGCTCTGCGTTTGAACAGGGCGGCGTGCGGGCAGTCAATTTTTCAGGGTCTTGTCAAAATCGCAGGACAGGGGATTGCTGCGGAGCGCCTCGATGGTATCCAGCGCGCGCGCGGCAACGTGCGCATAGCGCTCCTGCTTGTTGCGGATGCGCTTTTCACAGGGATCGATCAGGCCGAAATTCGCGTTCATCGGCTGAAAGTCTCCCGTCGCGCCGGAAACATGGTGCGCCAACGCGCCGATGGCCGTGCGCGTCGTGAAATCGACGGGCGGCAGGCCAAGCATATGCCGCGCGAGCGAAACGCCCGCGACAAGGCCGCTGGACGCGCTCTCCACATAGCCCTCCACGCCCGTCATCTGCCCGGCAAAGTACAGGCCGGGGCGGGCGACCATGCCATACTGCGCGTTCAGGAAGCCCGGCGAATACAGAAACGTGTTGCGGTGCATCACACCGTAACGCAGAAATTCCGCGTTCTCAAGGCCGGGGATCATGGAAAACACGCGCTTCTGCTCGCCCCACTTGAGCCGCGTCTGGAAGCCGACGAGGTTATACATCGTCCCCGCTTCGTTTTCCGCGCGCAGCTGCACAGCGGCGTAGGGTTCGCGCCCGGTTCGGGGATCGACGAGCCCGACGGGCTTCATCGGGCCGAAGGCCATCACCATTTCCCCGCGCGCGGCCATGACCTCGATGGGCATGCAGCCTTCAAAGACCTGCGTGCCGTCGAACCCGTGCACCTCGGCCTTTTCAGCGGTCAGCAGCGCGTGATAAAACGCCTCGTATTCCTCACGGTTCATCGGGCAGTTGAGGTAATCGTCGCCGCGGCCGTAGCGTCCCTGGCGGAAGACTTTCGCCATATCCAGCGATTCGCCGGAGACGATCGGCGCGGCCGCGTCGTAGAAATTCAGCGTTTCCAGCCCAGGCAGGGCGGCAATTTTTTCCGCCAGACGGTCGCTGGTCAGCGGGCCGGTGGCGATGACGGCGTTGGTCTGCGGCAGTTCACAAAGCTCGCGTTCCTCGACCTCGATAAGCGGATGGCTGCGCACGGCCTGCGTCACATAATTCGAAAATTTCTCGCGGTCCACCGCCAGCGCGCCGCCCGCGGGCACGCGCGTTGCGTCCGCCGCCTTGAGGATGAGGCTGCCGAGCTGGCGCATTTCCTCTTTCAGCAGGCCGACGGCGTTGGTCAGCTGGTCGCTGCGAAGCGAGTTGGAGCAGACCAACTCGGCAAAGCCCGCGCTGTGGTGAGCGGGCGTAAAGGCATGGGGCTTCATTTCGACCAGCGTCACGGGCACGCCGCGGCCGGCCAGCTGCCATGCCGCTTCGCATCCTGCCAGCCCCGCGCCGACAACGATTGCTCTTTCCATGTTCTTCCTCTGGGGAAACGTTGAGGACGCCGCCCTCAAACTCCCGGTCAGGAACTGAGTTCCCGACACCTTCCCCTACCGCTTCGCGGCATGCCGCGAAGCGGAATGTGGGAAATCCAAGAACCTCAGGTTCTTGGTGGGGTTTGGGGCAAAGCCCCAACGTCGCCCTCAACGTATTCTTTATTCGTTTTCCTCGCTCTGCGGCGCGGGAATGCGTTCGCGGCAGGTCTCGTTCGCACAGACGTAGAAGTCGCCCTTCTTCGTGCGCGAAAGCGTCATGTAGCTGCCGCACTTCGGGCACTTCTCCTTCACAGGCATCTCCCACGAAACGAAATCGCACTCCGGATAGCGCTCGCAGCCGTAGAACTTGCGTCCCTTGCGCGAGGTCTTCTGCAAAAGCTTGCCGCCGCATTTCGGGCACGGCGCGTCAATCTCAATCTGAATCGCTTTCGTGTTGCGGCATTCCGGGAAGTTCGGACAGGCCAGAAAACGCCCGTAACGCCCCAGTTTATAGACCATCATCGCGCCGCACTTGTCGCACGGCACATCCGAAACCTCGTCCTTGATTTCGACCTTCTCAATCTTGGATTCCGCGTTTTCCAGCGTCTTTTCAAACGGGCCGTAGAAGTCGGAGAGCACCTTGTGCCAATCCAGCTTGCCCTCTTCCACTTCGTCCAGCTGCTCTTCCATGCCTGCGGTGAAGGCGATATCCACGATATCCGCGAAATACTCCTCCATCATATTGGTAATCATGATGCCCAGCTCGGTCGGGAAGAGCTGCTTCTTTTCGCGCATGACATAGCCGCGCGCCAGAATGGTGGAAATCGTCGGCGCATAAGTGGACGGGCGGCCGATGCCCTTTTCCTCCAGCGCGCGCACCAGCGAAGCTTCGGTGTAACGCGGCGGAGCCTGCGTGAAATGCTGCGTCGCTTCATCGTCCAGCAGTTCCGCCTTGTCGCCCTCGTTCACGTCCGCCATCAGGCTGGACTGTTCTTCATCCTGAGCGGGTGCATCGTCCGTGCTCTCTTCATACACAGCCGTGAAACCCGCGAATTTCAGCCGCTCGGCGCTCGAACGCAGCACCGCGCCGCTCTCCGACGCGATTTCAATCTGCTGGGTCTCATAGACCGCGTCCGCCATCTGGCAGGCCACAAAGCGCAGATAGACCAGCTTATACAGGTTGAACTGGTCGCGCGTCAGCGAAGCCTTGATCTCCTCCGGGCGCAGATCAATGTTCGCCGGGCGGATGGCCTCGTGCGCGTCCTGCGCGCTCTGGCGGCCCTTGTAGACGTTCGGCTTTTCCGGCACGTATTCCGCGCCGTAACGCGCCTCGATCGCCTCGCGCGCGGCGGCGACCGCCTCGTCGCTCAGGCGCACGCTGTCGGTACGAATGTAGGAAATGAGGCCCAGCGTGCCGCGCCCTTCGATGTCCACGCCTTCGTAGAGCTGCTGGGCAATCTGCATCGTCTTGGCCGTCGTGAAGCCGAGCTTGCGGCTGGCCTCCTGCTGCAAATTGGAGGTCGTGAACGGCGGGGCGGGGTGCTTGCGCTTCTCGCCGCGCTTGACGCTGCGGATGACAAAGCCGCCCTGCTCCACGCGCGCCTTGGCCGCCGCAGCCTGCTCCGCATCGGACAGGCTCACGCGCTGACCATCCAGCGAAAGCAGGCGCGCATGCAGCTGCTTGCCGCCCGCGCGCAGGTTGGCGTCCACATACCAGTATTCTTCCGGCTCAAACTGCTCGATTTCCTGCTCTCTGTCCACCACCATGCGCGTGGCGACGGACTGCACGCGGCCCGCGGACAGGCCTTTCTTGATCTTCACCCAGAGCAGCGGGCTGATCTTGTAGCCCACCAGCCGGTCGAGCATGCGGCGCGCCTGCTGGGCGTTGACCAGCTGCATATTGACCGCGCGCGGCTGCTTAATCGCGCTCTTGACCGTCTTTTCGGTAATCTCGTTAAATTCCACGCGGCAGGCGCTCTCCGGGTCGATGCCCAGAATCGTCGCCAGATGCCACGAAATCGCTTCTCCCTCGCGGTCAGGGTCCGTCGCGAGAATGACGGACTTCGCGCCCTTCGCTTCCTTGCGGATGCGCTCAAGCACTTCGCCGCGGCCGCGGATGGTGATGTACTTCGGCTCAAAATTATGCTCAACGTCCACGCCGAGCTGGGATTTGGGCAAATCCCGCACGTGGCCCTGAGACGCTTCGACCTTATAGCTTCTGCCCAAAAACTTTGAAATGGTGCGCGCCTTTGCGGGCGACTCCACGATAACCAGCTTATACGCGGGCTTACGACTGTTCAAATCCAATTCCTCCAACGCGGTGGAAAAACTCCGCCGTATTCTTTACACTTCAAAACGCTCCTGCGGCCTTACGCCGCCCAAACGTCAAACAGAATACCAGCCCTTCTTGAATCTGTCAAGGCCGCAATTTGAATTTCGCGGGAAGTTTCTTCATTATTAGTCGATTTTATGCGCGTTTTCAGTCTCTCATCTGCGGCCCCGGCGCATAGCGCGTCCCGGCCAAAGGCGTGACCAGCCCATCCATTTCCATCTCGATGAGCAGCGCGCCCAGCTCGTCGCTTTCCATACCGCCCGCCGCACAGAGCGCGTCAAAATCCGCCTCGCCCGCCAGCAGCGCCGCGCAGACCGCCCGCCGGGTTTCATCCAGTCCGCCGGGGATATGCGCCCGTCCGGTTTCCGGCTCCGCCTGCCCGGCGGCGTTCCGAACGGGCTGCGTCATTTCCGGTTGAACGGCAGAGGCTTGCGGAATCCGGGGCGCGCCCTTCGGCTCGATGACCAGCGCGGCAAGGATGTCGTCTGCACAGGTGACCAGCCTTGCGCCGTCGCCGATGAGCATATTCGGCAGTTGAGAGCCTGGGCTGTCCACGCTTCCGGGCAGGGCGAACACTTCGCGCCCGTTTTCAATCGTGCGCATGGCGGTGTTGAGCGCGCCGCTGCGCTTCGGCCCTTCCGTCACCAATGTGCCGAGGCTCATGCCCGCGATTATGCGGTTGCGCTGCAAAAAGCTGTATTTCGTCGGCACTGTGCCCGGCGGATATTCGCTGACGACGCTCCCGCCGCTTTCCAGAATGCGGCGCATCAGCGGCCTGTTTTCCGCCGGATAAGGCTGGTCAAGCGCGCTGCCCAGAATGGCGACGGTTCGCCCCTTTGCGTCCAGCGCGCCCGTGTGCGCCGCCGCGTCAATGCCCAGCGCCAGCCCGGAGACGATGCAGACCCCGACGTTCGCCAGTTCGGCGGCCATCTGCCGGGTATGGTTCAATCCGTAAGCGCTGGCGCGCCGCGTGCCAACCACCGCGACGGGAAATTGATCCGTCAAATCCGTCTGCCCATAGACATAGAGCAGGTGCGGCGGGTGCGCAATGTGCCGAAGCAGCGGCGGATAATATTCGTCCCCGCGCGGAACAAGCGCCATCCCCTTGCGTTCCAGCTCGTCGAGCATGCGCGCCCGATCCGTCCACGCACGGCGGACGAGCGCCACGCCCCGCGCCTGAAGCTGCGCGGCATACGCCTCCGGTTCTTCCAGAATGGCCAGCGCGCCGCCTGCCGCGCGCAGAGCGGCCTCACGACGGCCATAGCTCACGCCCGCGCCGACCAGAATCGCCATTGCTTCGGATTCCAGCATGGTTTCCATCCCTTACTTCCAGTAGTTTCCTTCCAGATTTCGATAGCGCAGCGCTTCCAGCAGGTGCGCCCTGCCGATTTCCTCCGCGCCCGCAAGATCGGCAATCGTCCGCGCGACCTTGCGCACGCGGCTGACCGCGCGCATGGAAAGGTGATAGGTGTCGCAGGCTTTGCCGAGCAGCTCGCGGCATGCGTCGTCCAGCGGGCAAAACGTTTCCAGCTGGCGCGCGGAAAGTTCCGCGTTGCAGGAGATGCCTTCGCCCGCGTATCGCTTCTGCTGACGCTCCCGCGCGGCCTGCACGCGCTTATGAATGTCGGCCGACGGCTCTTCCGGCGCGCTCTCGGTGATCTGGCGCACGGGCACAGCGGTGACCTCCAGCTGCATATCGATTCTGTCAAGCAGCGGGCCGGAGATGCGCCCCAGATAGCGCGCGATTTCCTTCTGTGTGCAGCGGCAGGGCTGTGTCGCGCTGCCATAGTTGCCGCAGGGGCACGGGTTCATCGCCGCGACGAGCATCGCCCGCGCAGGGTATTTCGCCTGCGCGCTGACGCGGACGACGCTGACAAAGCCGTCTTCGAGCGGCTGTCGAAGCGCCTCCAGCGCGCCGCGATCGTATTCCGGCAGTTCGTCCAGAAAGAGCACGCCATCGTGCGCCAGGCTGATCTCGCCGGGGCGCGCCTTTGTGCCGCCGCCGACCAGCGCCACCGCGCTGACCGTGTGATGGGGCGCGCGGAAGGGCCGTTCGGCCATCAGCCCCGCATCCGCCGCCAGCGTGCCCGCCGCGCTATGGATGCGCGTCACTTCCAGCGCTTCTTCCAGCGTCATATCCGGCAGAATCCCCGGCAGACAGCGCGCCATCATCGTCTTACCGCTGCCCGGCGGGCCGATCATCAGCACGTTGTGGCCGCCCGCCGCCGCGATTTCCAGCGCGCGCTTGGCGCCCTTCTGCCCGCGCACATCCGCAAAGTCGCAGACCATCCGCCGCTCGCCCAGCAGCTCGGCATAGGGCCTGGCGCGCAGCGGCTCGATCTTCTTTCTGCCGCTGAGGTGGGCAATCGCGTCGCTCAGATGCGCGACCGGCAGGATGTCCAGTCCCTCGATGCAGGCGGCTTCCGCCGCGTTGGAAGCGGGCAGCATGATCGCGCGAAGCCCGTTCTCCTTCGCCGCAATGGCCATCGACAGCGCGCCGCGCACGCCCATCACGCTGCCGGAGAGGGACAGCTCCCCCACCGCCGCCATGCCTTCCATCGCCTCGCCGGGAAGCCGCCCCATGGCGGAAAGAATAGCCAGCGCAATCGGCAGATCATACGCCGGGCCTTCCTTGCGCACGTCCGCCGGGGCGAGGTTGAGCGTCAGCCGCGCGACGGGGAACTGCATGCGGCAGGCGGACATCGCCGCGCGCACGCGCTCCCGGCTTTCCTTGACCGCCGCATCCGGCAGGCCGACGATTTCAAACATCGGCATGCCGTCCACGCAGTAGGCCTCCACCGTCACCGGATACCCCTGTATGCCCGTCAATCCCATACTCTGCACACTCGCAAGCACGGCAAACACTTCCATTTCGTCATGATATAGGCTGAGTATAACATACTCTTCCCCGTGTCACAACGTCCCGTCAGGCCATTTCATGCGCAATTTCTTTTCTTTTTCGCTTTTTTGTGCTACAATGGGAGCAACAATTTGACAACCAGGGAGGTTTTGGCATGACCTATATTTCCTCTCCCACCCGATACGACACGATGGCCTATCGCCGCTGCGGCAAAAGCGGGCTTCTGCTTCCGGCGCTGTCGCTGGGCCTGTGGCACAATTTCGGCAGCATCACGCCGTTTGAAACCCAGCAGTCCATTCTGCGCACGGCATTTGACAACGGCATCACGCATTTCGATCTGGCGAACAACTATGGCCCGCCCTACGGCGAGGCGGAGCGCAACTTCGGCGTACACATGCTGCGCGACTGGAAGCCCCACCGCGACGAGCTGGTGATCTCCACCAAAGCGGGTTACGACATGTGGCCCGGCCCTTACGGCAACTGGGGCAGCCGGAAATACCTGATGGCCAGCCTCGATCAGAGCCTCAAGCGGATGAATCTGGATTATGTGGATATCTTCTACCACCACCGTCCCGATCCGGAAACGCCGATTGAAGAGACGATGGGCGCGCTGGATCAGATTGTGCGCAGCGGCAAGGCGCTCTACGTCGGCATTTCGCGCTACACGCCGGAGCAGACGGAGATCGCTATCCGCACCCTGCGCGAATTGGGCACGCCGATGCTGATTCATCAGGAAAATTATTCGATGCTCAACCGCAAAATCGAGCACGGGCTGACGGACGTGCTGACGCGCGAGGGCGTCGGGCTGATCGCATTCGGTCCGCTGGCAGGCGGGCGGCTGACGGGCAAGTATCAATCGGGCATTCCGGCGGACAGCCGCATCGGCCACGACCCGCGCTACCTGAAAGCGGACATGCTCACGCCGGGGCTGCACGCGGCGATTGACGCGCTCAGCAAGATTGCCGCCGCGCGCGGGGAGACGCTTTCCCAGCTGGCGCTGCAATGGACGCTGCGCGACAAAGCCGTGACCTCGGCGCTGATCGGCGCGAGCCGCGCAGAGCAGATCACCGAAAACGTCGCCGCGCTGTCCCTGCCGCCGCTCACCAACGAAGAGCTGGCGCAGATTGACGCGGCGCTGGCGTTGAACGAGGAATAACTTTGGGGAACGTTGGGGCGCTGCCCCAAACCCCGCCAGAAACCTGAGGTTTCTGAATTTCCCATTATGATGTATCGCTTCGCGATACATCTGGAATAAATGCTTAAAACCGCCGCGAAGCGAAGAAGGGGTTTGTGAGGATTGACATCACACGCCCACAGTGTGGGATTCAGTGTGATGTCAATCGCCCCCAAACGGGTCTGGGCGGTAGCCCAGCGTACCCCACGATAAGGAGATGATCCCATTGATCAACGAAACCTACAAAGCCATGCTCACCGGCAAATCGGTCATCCGGGAGCTGAACGAATACGCCAACGACATCAAACAGCATCCGCATCTGAAGATGGAGGACATCTTTGATTACAGCCTGGGCAACCCGTCCGTGCCCGTGCCGGAAGCTTTTAACGCGCGCATCCATGAGCTGCTAAGCAGCGGCAACCCGATGCTCGTGCATGGATACAGCCCCAGTCTGGGCATTCCCTCCGTGCGCGACAAGATCGCCGCGTCGCTGAACCGCCGCTTCGGCATGCGCTACACGATGGACGACATCTTCATGACCAGCGGCGCGGCGGGCGCGCTGGCACACGCATTCCGGCTGGTGACAAAGCCCGGCGACGAAATTCTGACCTTCGCGCCGTTCTTTCCGGAATATCGGCCCTACACGGCGGGCGCGGGGCTGACGCTGCGCGTCGTGCCGGCAAATACGGAGAACTTCCAGATCAACTTCGACGCGTTCGAGCAGATGTTGACCCCCGCCGTTCAGGCCGTGCTCATCAACTCGCCGAACAACCCCTCCGGCGCAGTCTATTCCGCCGAAACCCTCCGGCAGATGGCCGACATGCTTCTCCAAAAGGAAAAGAAATTTGGCCATGAAATCTGGCTGATTTCCGACGAGCCGTATCGCGAAATCGCCTTCGACGGCAAACAGGTTCCCTATGCGTCGCTGTTCTATCCGCGCACGATTTCCTGCTATTCCTTCTCCAAGAGCCTATCCGTGCCGGGCGAACGCATCGGCTATGTCGCCGTGAACCCGGAGAGCGGCGTTTCCGCGATGCTGGTCAACATGTGCGGCCAGATTTCGCGCGGAATCGGCCACAACTGCCCGTCTTCCGTCATTCAGCTTGCGGCGGCGGACTGCTGCGATTTGACCAGCGATCTTTCCGTGTACGAAACGAACATGAACATCCTCTACGACGCGTTGACGGACTTGGGCTTTGACATCGTGCGTCCGGGCGGCACGTTCTACCTGTTCCCCAAAGCGCTGGAGGACGACGCGGCGGCGTTCAGCAAAAAGGCGCTCCCCTACGGGCTGATTCTCGTGCCGAGCGATTCGTTCGGCGTGCCGGGCTATTTCCGCATCGCTTTCTGCACGGATACCGAAAAGGTCGTCCGCTCCATCGACGCGTTCAAGAAATTCGTAAAAGCGGAATACCGTTAATCCATACAGTTCATCCTGAACCCGTTTCTCAGTCGAGGACGGGTTTTTTGTGCGCATACGCAAACATAGACAAAAAGTTCACTTGTATTTATTCCAGTTATGCTGTATAATGAATCCACTTGAGGTTGGGGCGCGCGTCTTGGCGTCCCTTCTTCCTGTCCAGCAATCAACAAGGAGGTGTCCGTTTCGTGTCACTTCATGCGGACGAAAGCAAACATATCAGCTTTTCTTTGGGGCAGATTGAGCGCCTGTGTCAGGTCGCCAAGGCCCTTTCTTCCCCGCAGCGGGTCAAAATGATCGGGCTGCTCGCTTCGCGTTCCATGAACGTCAACGAGCTGGCCGACGCGCTGGGCATGCCGGTTTCCACCGCGGCGCTGAACGTGCGCCAGCTGGAGGAAGCCGGTCTGATTTCTTCCGAAATTCAGCCCGGCATTCGCGGAGCGATGAAGCTCTGCTCCCGGCGCATCGATTCTGTCAGCATGCACCTTGTTCCGGAAACGCAGGAGGGCGTGAGCGCGCTGACGCTCAAGCTCCCGCTGGGCAGCTATGCCAGCGCGCGGGATATCCGCCCGGAATGCGGCCTTGTCTCCGAACACGCGTGGATCGGCGAAAGCAATGTCCCGCGCGCGTTTTATCATCCGGACAGGCTGTCGGCCCAGCTGCTCTGGTTTGAATCCGGCGAGGTGGAATACCGCTTCTCGCTGGGCGAAATCGATCCCGTGCAGGTGGAATGGCTGGAAATCTCGATGGAGCTTTCCTCCAACGCGCCGATGTATCGCGAGAATTTCAAGAGCGACATTTACGTCGGCCTCGGCGAAACGGAGCTGGGCGTGTGGACAAGCCCCGGCGACTACGGCGCGCGGCGCGGGCGCTTCAATCCGTCGTGGTGGAGCGACACGTCGTCGCAATACGGCCTGCTGAAAACGTGGCGAGTGGATAATCAGGGCTGCACGCTGGACGGCGAACCGCTGTCTAGTGTGACCCTTGCCGACCTGAACCTCGGCGGGCAGGATTATCTGGCGCTGCGCATCGGCGTGCACGCGGACGCGGCGCACGTCGGCGGCATCAACCTGTTCGGCGAACAATTCGGCGATTTTGCGCAGGGCATCGTCGTGCGCGTGGGCTATGCCAAGCCTTGAGTCTTCCAAAACCATCCAGACATCAAAAACCTCCCGGTTTGTCCGGCTTCGTCTCGAAGCACAAAACAAATCGGGAGGTTTTTTGAATCTTTATTCCGCTTCGCTCGTGCTCAGACAGCCCACAGAACTGTCATCCAGCAGCACGTAATAATAATCGCCCTTGGTGCCGATGACGCGCACGTCGTCGCCGACTTCCAGCATCGACACCGCGTCATACGAATTGCTGGGCGTATCGCGCACGACGACGCTCTGCGTGCCGTAGGGCGAAACGACCTGCATGTCCTTCGTCGCATCCTGCACGGACGCCGTATCCGTGGAGAGATATTGGCTCATCATGTAGCCGCTCAGGCTGTTTGCGCCGCCGCCGATGGTCACCTGCGACCAGCCGCCGCCCGCATCCGAAACGATTTCGACGGGTGTGCCCGTGTAAAACTGGCCGACGGAACCCGCGTCTTTGCTGGGCTGATCGCGCATGTTCAGCCGACTGCTCGGATCGGAACCGTTATCAACCACTGCACTCTGTGCCATCGCCTGTCCGCCCCAGAGCATCAGCAGCGCCATTCCCCAGCAAGCAAGCCTTTTTTTCATCGCAACCACCCCTTCCCGCGGTCTGTCTCCGCGGGATTTCTTTTTCTGCCATAAAGACGAATCAGCGCCGCACATTCTTCCTGTTTTTTGAAAAAAAGCGCGATTCCTTCCACAAATTCCACTTTACGTCTATTTTACCACGATTTACCTGCGAAAAAAAGGAGAACGCGCGCGGAAAATGCACAAAAAACAGCGTGTGCCTCACATTCTTTTTGACAAAAGCAAATTCCCGCCTTGTTTGCGGGTTTACGCTTTTTCCTTTTTGTACTATACTATTCTCTAAACATTGCGTATTTTCGGGGAGGAAGCGGCGGCATGAAACTTTATCTGACAGGCGAGCCTTGTACCCAGCAGCGCCACTGTTATTTTGTGGAAGGCGAAAGCGCGTCGTTCATCATGGACTGCGGCTATCAGCGCTGCTACCGCGGGGACGAACTGCCCCATCTGCTGCCCGACCAGATCCGTGCCGCGCGCTATCTGTTTCTCTCCCACTCCCACGAAAACCAGTCCGGCGCGCTGCCCTATCTGCTTTCCAACGGTTTCACCGGGCGCGTGGTGCTGACCACGGAAACGGCGCGCCAGCTTCCGCTGGGCATCGACGATCCGATTGTTTTGGAGGGGCTGAGCGTGCCCTATGCCGAAGCGCCGCTGCCCGGCGGCATTTCGCTGACGTGGGGACGCAGCGGCCATTGTTCCGGAAGCGTGTGGTTTCGGATGGCAGAAAACGGGCGCTCGCTGTTCTTCTCCGGCGATTATTACGACTGCGCGCGCGTGCATGCCCGCGATCCGATTGAAGGGATCAGCGCGAATCTCGCCGTGCTGGACTGCGACTACGGCATGCAGCCGGGCGCGGCGTCGCGCGACGCCCAGGTAGAAGCGCTGATCGAGGCGATTTCGGCGGCGCTGGCGGATGGGCGGCCCGTGATTCTGCCCGTGCCGCGTTACGGGCGCGGACTGGGCATTTTGACCTATATCTGCGAGCGTCTGCCGGAGACGGATATCTTCGCCGACCGCCACTTCATGACCGAGCTGGGCCACATGGACGCGACGGCGTTGTGGGTGCGCCCGCAAGTGCAGGACATGCTGGCGGGCAAATTCATCCGCGCCATTCCGGAGGATTTTGTCGCGCTGGGCGTGTATTTCGTCTGCGATCCGCAGCTGGACGACATCTGGACGCGCAAATTGATCCGCCGCCTGCTCATCTGCGGCGGCCGCGTGATTTTCACCGGCACGGTCGAGCCGAACACGCACGCCTCCCTGCTGCTGCACGCGGGCAAGGCAAAACTGCTTCGTTACAGCGTGCATTGCACGCAGGCGGACATGCTGCGCATCGCGTCGCAGAATCATTTCGACCGGATCATCGCGTATCATTCGGACTTCGCGCCGACGCAGAAGGTCTACGAAGTATAAATTTCCATTAAAAAGCAAACTCCTTTACGAGCGTTTTGCCCACAAAAGAGTTTGCTTTTCTTTATTTATTTTGCGTTTTAAGGCGTTTACTTCACCGCGTCCAGCACGGCCTGCGCCATTTTGTCCTTTTCGCAGACGGCGGTGTGGCGGATCGGCAGGTCCGGAAGGGCGAGAATCTGCGCCGGTTCCCTGGTGCCCGTCAGTTCGGCGAGCGCGCGGCAGCAGGCGAAATCATCCAGCCCATCGCAGGCTTTCTGTCCCGCGACAGCCCCCAAAACGGACGCGCCGAACTTATACGGGCTGGCCGTAGAGACGATCACGCTTTGGCGCGTATCGCCCGTCTGCGCCTGATATGCGCGCAGAACGGCGCTGGCCACAGCGGTGTGGGTGTCCATCAGATAATGGTTTTCCGCCCATGTCCGCCGGATCTCCTCGCGCACGCCGTTTTCATCCACGCAGCCCGCAAAATAGCGTTGCTGCAAAGCCGCTTTCATCGCGTCGTCGATTGCATAGCGCTTTTTGCCCGCCAGATCGCCCATGAACCGCGCGATGCGCGCGCCGTCGCAGCCGCTCAAATCAAACAGCAGGCGTTCAAGGTTGGAGGACACGAGAATATCCATCGACGGGGTGATCGTCTTGTAGAACGGACGGTTTTCGATGTCGTATACGCCCGTGTTGATGAAATCGGTCAGCACGTTGTTTTCGTTGCTGGCGCAGATCAACCTGCCCACCGGCAAGCCCGCTTTGCCCGCGTAATCCGCCGCCAGAATATCGCCGAAATTGCCCGTCGGCACGCAGAAATTCACCTCGTCGCCGAGCTTGATCGCGCCGGATTTCAGCAGATCGGCATAAGCCGAGAAATAATAGACCACCTGCGGCACGAGACGACCGAAGTTGATGGAGTTTGCGGAGGACAGCACGCGCCCCTGCGCATCCATCGTTTCGGCAAACGCGCGATCCGAGAAAATGCGCTTCACACCGGTCTGCGCGTCGTCAAAATTGCCGTTCACGGCAATGACGTGGGTGTTCGCGCCGCCGGTCGTGACCATCTGCATCTGCTGAGCCTGGCTCACGCCTTCGCGCGGATAGAACACGCAGCAGCGCGTGCCCGGCACGTCGAGAAAACCTTCCAGCGCGGCCTTGCCCGTGTCGCCGCTGGTCGCCACAAGGATGAAGATTTCGCGCTGCTCGCCGTGCTTCTTCGCGCTGAGCGTCAGCAGGTGCGGCAGAAGCTGGAGCGCCATGTCCTTAAACGCGAGCGTCGGCCCGTGCCAGAGTTCCAGCGCATGCGCCCATGTGCCGACCGGGCGGACCGGGGCGATCTGCGCGTCGTCAAAGCCCGTGCCATATGCCCCGGCGATGGCGTTTTTCAGCTCGTCCGCCGTGAAATCGGGCAGAAACTTTTGCAGAATCGTCAGCGCACGCGCCTGATAGTCAAGCGCGGAAAGCGCGGCGATTTCATCCAGCGAAAAATGCGGAAAGGTCTGCGGGACATACAATCCGCCGTCCGGCGCAAGCCCGCGCAGAATGGCCGTCGATTCAGAAACCGCGGCCGCGCCGCGGGTGGAAAGCATCGGCATGTCTATCAGTCTCCTTTTTGGGGGAACGGTTGGGGCGCTGCCCCAAACCCCGCCAAGAACCTGAGGTTCTTGGATTTCCCATATTTTATGAATCAAATTCTCATACGCCATCGCGAAGCGAAGAAGGGGAGTCTGAGGGACTTCGTCCCTCAGGCAGGCGCGGGCGGCAGCTCGCCGTAATCCCTGAAAACAAAGAAACCGCTCCCCGATCAACGGCAGGAAGCGGCGTCAGAAAAACGGGATCAGATCTGGTACTTGCGGATGCTCTCCGGCACGTTCTCCGCGTCCTCGCTGAAGCTGATCACCAAATCGCACTGGGCGTTGGCCACCAGACGCTCAAGCTGAGCGAAGAAATCCACCAGCTCGGCCGCTTCGGCCTGTGCCAGCTTGAGGAACGCATCGACATAGATCACGCTGATATCATAGTTGCCCGCAAGAATGCCGGCCAGGAAGCCGTAGAACGGCGCCTTGCCCTTCACGGCGTACTCGCTCGCGTCGATGAAGCGAATCTGCGGCTTGAGGCTGAGCGTGTAGCTCTTGTCGTCATCGATGAACAGAACGTTGCCCTTCGCTTCCTTCACGGAAGCGTTCGCCATATCCAAAATGCGCTTGGTCTTGCCGGAACCCTTCTTGCCAAAGATAACCTGGATCACGGTCAATCCCTCCCTTTCTTGTTTTCTGATTACCCACATTATAGCTTAAAACGCCATTTCTGCATAGCCCCTAAATTGTTTTTTTCTCCAAAAAAGGTGCAGGGTCAACAGAGAAATTTGTCTTTTTTGTTGGATTGTCTTGCTTTTTTCACGCGGGCATGCTATAAATATTTCATACACTTTGCCAAAAAGAATATGTCGTCTGACGGGCAACAATCCCAAATCCGGCTGCATATGAATGGAGCGGAGTGCTTGGCGAAAGGAGCGACTTTTCCGTATGAAGCGTCTTGTTTCCGTTTGTCTGCTGATGATGCTGTGCCTGTTTGCCCTTCCCGCGCTGAGCGAAGCGGCCCAGCCCTGCTACTGGCAGCTCACCGACGTCTCCGTCGCCCAGGTCTGCGACGATAAGCTGGGGGACGCCGAAGTTTTGACCAGCGCCGTCCCGCTCCCCGATTTGAGGCCGATCGACATGATCAGCGCGCTCTCTCAGGGGCATACCTTCTCGCTGGATGTGACGCGCGCCGCGACAGGCTCAAGTGCGCATGCGGATTACGTTCTTTCCGGCGTGCCCGCGCTGATTCCCGGCGCAGGCAGCGCGCGCCTTTCGCTGACCGGCGCGACGGCCAATTCGACCAGTTCGCTTTATCTCTATGCCTCCGTCTACGCCAATAAAGCGCGGGCGCTTCGCGTGCGCAGCACGGGCGCATGGGTGTTCCGCATCGCTTTCCCGCGCACAGCCGTCGCCGGAACCACGCGCGCCCTGCGGTTTGACGCAAAGGAATTGCAGGGCTATGCTTCGGTTTCGGTCGTCTATACCTATACCGCCATGCCGGGCAAAATGCTGGTGGACGGCAACGGCGACACGGTGCTCTACGACGCGCTGGGCAACGAAATCGACCGCATTCCGCGCGCGCTGGCGGACGTGCTGCCCGTTTTCGCCGCCTCTTCCGGCGCGGATGGAGACATGCTCTTCTCTGCCGAGGTGCAGCGCGACGGCGGCCTGCTGGTGCGCTTTCTGCCCGGCGGCGGGCTGACGCTTAAAGAAATGCTGACGCTGATCCGCAACGCCCTTTCCGCCGCGCAAAACGACGCGGCCAGCGGCGCTTCCATCGTCTCTTCGCTCACTTCCGATCCAAACAGCGCGACGCTCTACCTCGCGCCCGACGCCAATCTCTCCGACGACGCGCTTTCCCTGCTCATCGAGGCAGCCTCCGGCAGCGCGGTCAGCGTGCCTTCCCTTCAGGCGGCCGTAGACGCGGGTGAAATCGCGATGGACGCTCAGCCCACGCCCGTGCCGCAGGCGATGACATATGGCCAGCTGCGCCAGCTGCTCACCGACGGCGTTACGCCAAACCCGACGGCCACGCCCGCTTATCTCTCCGCCGCCGCGAAAGAGGCGCAGAACGCGCAGGCCCTCGCGCTGTACGGCGAAAACGGCGTGGAAGCGATTGCGCTTGCGCCGAATGCGGCGGCAACCGGCGAATCCCTTTCGGCGATCGCCGACGCGCTCGCGCAGGCCGGACAGGACAGCGACGGCTATGAAGCGTTGTTTGGCGAAAGCGTCGAAACATTCGGCCTGACCGACACGGACAGCGCGCTGCATTTCAAACCGGATGACGACGGCGCGGCGGCTGTTTCCATCGCCAAGGTCGATGACAGCACGTTGATGATCGTGCAGCCGGGCAGCGTTGCACAGCTGCAAAAGCAGCTCGATCAACTGTTGACGACGCTTCACGCAACGCCTACGCCGACTCCCACGCCTACGCCGACTCCAACACCTACGCCTACTCCCACGCCTACCCCCACTCCCACGCCTACTCCCACTCCCACGCCTACCCCCACTCCGACACCTACCCCGACTCCGACGCCTACCCCGACTCCAACGCCTACCCCGACTCCGACGCCCACTCCGACGCCTACCCCCACTCCGACGCCCACGCCGACTCCGACACCTACGCCAACTCCGACACCCACGCCAACTCCGACGCCTACCCCCACTCCGACGCCTACGCCAACTCCGACGCCTACCCCCACTCCGACGCCTACGCCAACTCCGACACCCACGCCAACTCCGACACCTACGCCCAGCCCGTCTCCCACGCCTTTGATGGCGACGACGCTGAACGGCGTGCCGCTGAGCATTGTGATTCTGCTCGCGGTTCTGATCATCATTGTGCTGACCATGCTGATCATCGTGGCGCACAAGAAGAAAGACTGATCTCCTTTACGTCTCCCGCTGATGTGCGGGAGGCGTATTTTTTCGTCCTTCCGGCATAAGGTGTAGGGAAATCTGCCAAATCGGAGGGATGCTTTTGACTACCGCCAGAACCCTTTTCCCCGGCGCAATGGGGCCGGAAGGCTTTATCTCCTGCTTTGACCACCTGATGGATGACGCGCTGCTGCGGCGCAAACTGATTCTCAAAGGCGGGCCGGGCGTGGGCAAATCCACATTCATGCGGCGGGTGCATGCGGCGCTCTGCGCCAACGGCGAACCCTCAACCCTGTACTTCTGTTCCGGCGATCCGGACAGTCTGGACGGTGTGGCCGTTCCGCATGCCGGGCTGCTCATTTTGGACGGCACCGCGCCGCACATCGTCGATCCTGAAATTCCCGGCGCGCGGGACAGCATCATTAACCTCGGCGAATGCCTGAACGAACCGGCCATGCGCTCGCGCCTGTCTCCTATCCGCGCCTGCATGGCCGACAACGCCGCCTGTTCCCGCCGTGCGCGCGCCTGTCTGGCCGCAGCCGCCGCGCTTGCGCGGGAAAATGCCGCCATCCTGCAAAGCGCTGCGGACACAGAGCGCCTCTTCCGCATGACACAAGCGCTCACACAGGCCGTTCTCGTCCCCAGCGCCCCCACAGAATCCGCGCCGAGCATGCGGCCGGTCATCACCGAAGCGATGACCCCGAAGGGCGAAATCAGCCTGATTGCCGAAAACGCGCAGCCCCGTGTCATCCGTCTGCTCTTCCATTGGGGCATGGACGGCACGCCCGTCCTTCGGCAGCTCAGCGCCGCCGTGCGCGCGGCCGGATACAGCACGGAAGAACACCTCTGCCCCACCGTGCCCGGCCGCCTGCTCCACGTCGGCATTCCGGCGTTGTCTACCCTTGTCACCACGAGCGAACAGCTCACCGCCGAACAGACCTTCGACTTTGCCGCCTGTATCCCGCGGGGCGCGTTGCTGCGCCACGAGTGCGCGCTGGAACAGGGCCGCGCCGGGATTCAGCTCCATCTGCATCGCGCAGGCGCCGCGCTCGCGCAGGCCAAGGAATTGCACGACGAGCTGGAATCCTTCTATGTGCCCAATATGGATTTTGCCAAATGGCAGACGATTCTGGATCGAACGCTGGAAAGTCTGAAATAAAAAGCAAGGCGAAAGGGACACACGCCCTTTCGCCTTGCTTTTCACTCCCACGCCTGATCGATGCTCACGCCGTTAAAATAATGCGTCACGATCTCCTCGGCGGTTCGGCCTTCCTTCGCCATCGCATACGCGCCCCACTGGCTCATGCCCACGCCATGGCCGTAACCCTTGCCGCTCATCTGAACCTGTCCATCCTCCACGCGCAGGCTTTCCAGAAGACATGAGCGCATCTTTGTCGAGCCGATGGCGATTCTGAACGCAGGCGCGGAAACGGACTTTCCGGAAATCAGCAGCGTTTTCGCGCGGCCGGATTCGCCGCGCTGACCGATGGCGATGCTCTCCACCTTGTCCACGGCCACGCCGGAAGCTTTCGCCGCGGCCATCACTTCATCCATGGAGAAGCTGGCCTGCCAGTGGGCGGCCTCCGCCGGGGCTTCGTCGTTTTCCATCCCCTTGACGCACTGCGTATAACCCGGCTCGGCTTTTTCGTAATCCAGCCCCTCTTTGGCGCGCGCCGTCAGCCCGCCGGAATGCGCATGGAACCATGCATACGGCAGTTCGCCGCCCGCGTTGAGCACCTCGCCTCGCGTCTCCTTCACGGCCTCGCGAATGCGCGCGTTCACGCCCGCCGCGTCATACGCCTGCGCTTCTTTGATGTCGGTGGAGATATCCGCGCCGTCGTACATGGATTCCTTTTGGGAGACGAATTGCAGCACGAATGTGCGCGCCAAAATCGCCTGTGCCTTGAGCGCCTCCAGCGGCCAGTCGCCCGCCATCTCTCCGGCCAGCACGGCGGGCAGATAATCTTCGACGGACAGGGTTTCCAGCTTCTCGTTTTTCACGTCGTAAACCTTGAGCATCGGCACGCCGGACTCGTTTTTTTCAAGCCGCTCCGGCACAAGCTGCGCCGCGCTTTTGCCCGGCGCCCTGCCCGCCGTCTGTTCCGGCTGTGGCAGGGCGGGCTTGTCCCCGCCGCCGCTCCCCGCCGCGCACCCGCTCAGGCACAGGCAGGCGGCGCACGAAAAAATCAGCCATCCTCGCTTCATGTTATCCCTCCGGGGAATACTATGCGCGAAAACAGCTGAAATATACTCAATAGTTCACATTCCACGTCGAGACGTAGGCCACGCCGCCGTCCACCAGAATCATGCAGACGTTGTCGCCATAGCTGAGCATCGTCGCCTGCTTGCCGCCGGTGTACGTCGCTTTAAGCGAGGTCATCGCCTGGTCATAGTAAACGTTGATCGTGTTGCTCGAACTGCCGTAGGCCACCGCCAGGGTGATGATCGAGCCGGACGTGGGCGCGGCGGGTTCAGCCGGCTTCGGCGTGATGTATTCCACCAGCGGCGTCGGGGTCGGCGTGATGTATTCCACCAGCGGCGTCGGGGTCGGCGTGATGTATTCCACCAG
>ERZ809296.411-NODE-411-length-73395-cov-15.303777_pt1 | contig 73395 bp, 79 predicted proteins | sample MGYA00520511_ERZ809296 | MGnify/ENA primary metagenome ERZ809296 (study PRJEB31576, sample SAMEA3212662) | Homo sapiens | biome: human-gut; feature: human gut; material: fecal | place: Sweden | collected 2012 ...
GCTCCGGGAATGAGCTGCACCCAACGCAGAAGCCGGTCGAGCTGCTGGAGAAGCTCGTCGACAACACGGACTTCGCCCGGGGCGTCTACGACCCCTTCGGCGGCTCCGGCACCACGCTGGCCGCCTGCGAGGCATACGGCCAGCCATCCTACATCATGGAGCTGACGCCGGCCTTCACGGATGTCATCGTCAAGCGATACATCAGGATAACAGGAAAACAGAATGTGCGCTGCGTCCGTCAAGGCCGAGAGCTCTCGCGTGAGGAAATCGCCGGGATCTTCGACCCTGACGAGGAAGGAGGTGGACAGGAGTGACGCCCTGACCTAAATGAGCGACAAGCCGATCACTCACGACATCAAGGAGCGGCTCGGGAAGTACACCCGCCTGCTCCGTGAAATAGACAACCAGTACGAGCGCCTCGGCCGCATGGAGATCTCCATGGCCGCGCCGCCCGGCCCTGACATGACGGGTATGCCCCGGGGCTCCGGCACACCGACCGACCGCACCGGGATGATGGTGCTGCGGAAGATGGAGCTCGAGGAGCAGATCGAGGAACGGCTCGCCGAGGAGCGCGAGGAACGCGCTGCCCTCGAGGCGATGATCCGGCAGGTGGAAAACCCTGACGAGCGCGCCGTGCTGCGGCTGCGCTACTTCGACCGGGCAGACTGGGACGGGATCTGTGCCGTCCTGTTCAGTGATCGGCAGGACTACCTCGAGAGGATAGACAGCTACCAGAACAGGACATACAAGGCCCACGGCCGCGCCTTGCTGCGGATGGCCGAGATCCTGAAGGAGACAGAGGCCCCGGCAGTAAAGGGAAGTAAAAGGCAGTAAAGGGCAGTAAAATCCATTGAACGGCAGTAGCGCCCTGTGCTACACTGTACCATGTCGAAAGACCGCCGGACACCCGGACAACGCCGGGGGGCCGTCCGACGGACACCCGCCCAACAACCGAACAACGACAGCGAGAAAGCCGTCGGGCAACCACAAGAAGCCCGGCGGCTTTTTTCTTTTCCCCTGAAGGAGGTGACAACCATGGCGGGCGGCAGCATATCCATCCAGATCGAAAACCTGCGGCAGCTCGTCGCAGACGTGCAGGCCATCGAGGCCGGCGGCCGCAAGGCCATCAGCAGCACTGTGAAGGACGTGAAGGCCCGGGCCCCCGGCTGGATAGCGCAGGAGGTCACGGCAGTCTACAACATCAAGAAGGGAGAGATCACGCCGTCCAGCGGAGGCAAGCCGAAGAAGATGGCGGGCAGCATCCGCATCACAGGCGAGACCATCGAGGAGCTCACCCTCGTCTACAAGGGCCGGCTCCTGACCCCTGTGCACTTCGGCATGACACCCAAGGCCCCGCCGGCTGGCAGGAGCTACACCCTGAAGGCGCAGATCCTCAAGGGCAGCAAGAAGGTCATCGGCCGCTACAAGAACACCCGCACCAAGGGCGGGCCCTACTCGCAGCGGTCTCACTGGATCCTCATGGGGACAGGCAACACCAAAGCCGACGGCACGAGCTGGATCCCATTCCAGCGCATGAGCAAGACCCGCACCGACATCCAGAAGATGACCGCCATCTCGGTGCCGCAGATGATAACCAGCGACCGCACCAACGAGGCCATCATGCTGAGGCTAAACACCGAGACAGCCAAGCGCCTCGACCACCACATGAAGCGAGCCCTCGGCCTGTGACCCAAGGGCCGCTGCCACGGCCAGCAGGACGCCCGCCAAGGCGGCCGAGCACACCGAGGCAAGCCAACACCCGCGCACAAAAAAGACGGGGCACGCGGCCTCACAGAGGCCACCACGGCCACGCAGCGCGGCCGAAGGTACTGTGACGCACCCCTGACGCCTGCGGTGCTGGCGAGCCCAAAAAACGCGCAGACTCCAAAAAGTTTTTCCGGGCCGTTTCGCTTCGCCCGGGGGCCTGCGCCGATCATTTTCCTGACCTCACGAAAATGGTGGGGGCACGGCAGCACGACAGAAAGGAGGGGACGCCATGCCGAACACCAACACCAAGCTCGTCGACAGCAAGACCATCGCGGCCCTGTTCGAGCTGACGCCCCGCCGCATCCAGCAGCTCACCAAGGAGGGCATCATCACGGCCACCAAGGAGGGCAACGCCAACCGCTACGACCTGCTGCCGACGATCCAGAAGTACATCAGATACCTGACGGCCAAGGCCAATGGCCGGGAGCCGTCCAAAAAGGACGCCGAGATCGAAGGGCGCCGGCTCGAGGCCGAGGCCGACCTCAAGCGCAGCAAGGCAGACATCGCCGCGCTCCAGCTCAAGGAGCTCGAGGGCACCATGCACCGCAGCGAGGATGTCGAGGCCGTCATGACCGATCTCGTGTATAGCATCAGGTCGATGCTCGTGGCGCTGCCCGGGCGTCTGGCCGTGGATGTCTCCAGCGCGGCCACCGCTGCGGAAGCGTCCGACATCATCCGCGCCGAGGTCTACAAGATCCTCGAGGAGCTGGCCGGCTATAAATACGATCCCGAGGTCTATGCGCGGCGGGTAAGGGATCGGGAGGGATGGAGCGAGCTCTCCGATGACGCGGACGACTAAGAAGGCCGCCGCGAAGCTCAACGCCGCCATCTCGGGGGCGATCAAACGCTTCGCCCCGCCTGAGAGCCTGACCGTGGACGAGTGGGCCGACAAGCACCGCCGCCTCTCCCCCGAAAGCTCGGCCGAGGCAGGCCCGTGGCGCACCAAGCGCACCCCGTACCTCGAGGAGCCCATGCGGGCCTTCACGGATCCGAAGGTGCACAAGATCGTCATGGTCGCCGCGTCGCAGGTCGGCAAGTCGGAGCTCGAGCTCAACATCATCGGCTACATCATCGACCAAGATCCCGGCAGCATCCTCTATGTGCACCCGACCATCGACGACGCCAGAAAGTTCAGCCGGCTGCGCGTCGCTCCCATGATCCGGGACAGCAAGCCCCTGAAGGCAAAGGTGCACGATGTCAAGGCCAAGGACAGCGGCAACACCATCCTCCAGAAGTCTTTCCCGGGCGGTATGCTCACACTGACCGGCTCCAACAGTGCCTCGGCGCTGGCATCCACCCCCGCCCGCTACATCATCGGCGACGAGCGTGACCGCTGGGCCACGAGCGCCGGCACCGAGGGCGACCCGTGGGCGCTGGCCGAGGCCCGGCAGGCGACCTTTTACAACGCCAAGGCCGTCGAGGTCTCGACCCCGACCATCAAGGGCGCCAGCAACATCGAGACCAGCTTCTACCAAGGCACACAGGAACGCTGGTGCCACCGCTGCCCCGAGTGCGGGGAGTACAGCGAGATCGTGTTCGACGCCATCCACTTCGAGCCCGAGGCCAAGCGCGTGCGCGGCAAAAAGGTCTGGAGCCTGAAGGGCGGCGTCTCGTGGGCCTGTCCCGCCTGCGGCTGCCTGATCCCCGAGGAGACCATGCGACGGCAGCCGGCCAAGTGGATCGCAGAAAACCCCGACGCCTACAAGAAGGGCGTCCGCTCGTTCTGGCTCAACGCCTTCAGCTCCCCGTGGACACCATGGGAGAAGATCGTCCTCAAGTTCCTCGACGCCAAGAACGACCCGCAGCGCCTCAAGGTGGTCTACAACACCCTGCTCGGCCAGCTATGGGAGGATCGCGGCGACCTCGAGGACGAGGACACCATGCTCGCCCGCCGTGAGGACTACGGCACACGCCCGGACGGCACCCCCGTGGAGCTGCCCGACGGCGTGCTGGTGCTCACCTGCGGCGTGGACACACAGGACAACCGGCTCGAGTACGAGGTCGTCGGCCACGGCAAGTACGGCGAAAACTGGGGCATCGTCAAGGGCTACATCATGGGCCGGCCGGACACCCCCGAGGTCTGGCAGCGGCTCGACGATGTCGTCGACCATGTCTACAAGTTCAAGAACGGCCGGGGCCTGAAGATCTCCATCACCTGCGTCGACTCCGGCGGCCACTTCACCCAAGAGGTGTATGAGGCGTGCCGGGCCCGACAGGGCAAGCGCGTGTTTGCCATCAAGGGCAAGGGCGGCGACGGGATCCCCTACGTCTCCCCGCCGACTAAGGTGCCGATCCGGGACAACAAGAAGATCACCTGCTGGCTCTACACCATCGGCGTCGACGCCGGCAAGGCTGCCATCATGGCCGGCCTGAAGGTTCAGGAGCCCGGCCCGAAATATTCCCATTTCAACCGGCACCCCGACGCCGGCTACGACCTCAACTACTTCAACGGCCTGCTCTCCGAGAAGCTGGTGCTCACCAGCACCCGGAGGGGCGACCGCTGGGCGTGGGAGAAGCTGCCCGGCCACAACCGCAACGAGGCCCTCGACTGCCGGGACTATGCCAACGCCGGCCTCAAGATCATCAACCCCGACATGGACGCAGTCGAGCGCCGCCTGCGCGGCCTCGAGGAGCAGCCAAAACCGGCGCCGCAGCGACGGGCGCGCACCAAGCGCAGCAGCTCCAGCGCCTTCGACGACTGGTAAGGAGGACACGACCACATGAAAACGCGCAAGACCATCGAGATCGAGCTCACCGGCAAGCGGGAGCGGCTCGAGCTCTACCTGAAGCGGGAGGCCGAAATGCTGAGCGGCGGCGTGCAGAGCTATGGCATCGGATCCCGCAACCTGTCCCGCTACAACACCAACCTCGCCGCCATCCGGGCGGCCATCAAGGAGCTCGAGGACGACATCGCAGCCCTCGAGGCCCTGCTCAACGGGCAGCGCCCCCGCAAAGCCGTGGGCGTCGTCCCCCGTGACTGGTGAAAGAAGCCCCGAAAGGGGCTTTTTTCATAGGCTGACGCCGGGAGTTTTCGCTCCTTTTCTCCCGGCGCCGGCCATTTTTACCCGAAGGAGGTGAGCACCATCAGCAGACGAAAGAACAGAAGCCGACCGCAGAGCGGCCGGCAGAGCCCCCGCCCCGTGAACAAGGGCTACGGCGACGCCGGCGCGAGCTGGCACAAGAGGTCGACCAAGGGCTTCAGGGCCTTCAGCGGCAGCCCCAAGGAGGACATCGACGCCCACAACTGGACACTCCGGCAGAGAGCCCGGATGCTCTACATGGCCGCACCCATCGCCACCTCGGCCATCCGCACTAACCGCACAAACGTGGTCGGCATCGGGCTCCAGCTCAAGAGCCGGATCGACCGGGAGGCGCTCGGCATGACGCAGGAGGCCGCAGACGCATGGCAGGCGCAGGCCGAGCGCGAGTTCAGCCTGTGGGCCAACAATAAAAGGGCGTGCGACGCCACTGGCGTCAATAACTTCGCGGCCATGCAGCAGCTCGCCCTCGCCTCGTGGCTGGTCAGCGGCGACGTGTTCGCGGTCGTCAAGCAGTACGACCCGACGCCCCTCATGCCCTACTCGCTGCGCATCCACCTGATCGAGGCCGACCGCGTGGCAACCCCGACGAGCTCCGGCATCGTCACCCCCATGCTGCTGACCACCGGCAAGGCGGCCAACGGCAACACCATCTACGACGGCGTCGAGGTGGACAGCAACGGCCAGATCGTCGCCTACCACATCCGCAGCACCTACCCCTTCGAGCTGGGTGCAGCGGCGACCAAGTGGGCCCGCGTGGAAGCATACGGCCGGCGCACAGGGCTCCCGAACATCCTGCACATCATGGAGAGCGAGCGCCCGGATCAGTACAGAGGCGTCAGCTACCTCGCGCAGGTCATCGAGCCCCTGCTTCAGCTCCGGCGCTACACCGAGAGCGAGCTGACCGCGGCCGTCGTGGAGAGCTTTTTCACGGCCTTCATCAAGACCGAGGCCGGCGCCGGCGACAACCCGTTCAACGAGGTGGGGAGCAGCCTGCCGGAAGTGACCCGGGATCCCAACGAGTACGAGATGGGCCCGGGACAGATCAACATCATGGAGCCCGGCGAGGATGTCACCTTTGCCGACCCCAAGCGACCGGCCAGCGGCTTCGACAGCTTCCTGCGCGCCATCTGCGAGCAGGTGGGCGCAGCCCTCGAGATCCCGGCCGACCTGCTCCTCAAGGCGTTCAACAGCTCGTACAGCGCCAGCCGCGCCGCCCTGCTGGAGGCGTGGAAAGCCTTCCGCATGAGGCGCAAGTGGTTTGTCGATGACTTCTGCACCCCCATCTATGAGATCTTCATCGCCGAGGCCGTGGCCCGCGGACGCATCAGCGCCCCGGGCTTTTTCGCTGACCCGGCAACCCGGGCGGCCTACCTCGGCGCCGAGTGGATCGGCCCCTCGCAGGGGCAGCTCGACCCGACCAAGGAGATCACGGCCGAGATCCTCGCCATCGGCGAGGGCATTACCACCCGCGAGCAGGCCACGATCCGGCTCAACGGCGGCCAGTGGGACGCCAACATCGACCAGCTCGCTCGGGAAAACGAGAAGCTGCGGGCGGCTCAGGGAGACACCGGCAGCACCGGCGACTCCGGCGGCACATCAGTGGCCGGCGCATCCCTCTCGGCTGCCGTGCGGCGCGCTGCCATCGTCGCCGAGGTGGAAAAGACCATCAAGGAAGGAGACAAGGACAAGCATGAAAACGAGTAACACCCCGCGCCTGTGCGCCGGGCCGCAGGTCGTCCAGCAGACGCCGACGAAGTTCTGGAACATCGCCAGCGTCGGCGAGGACTCGGGCGAGATCGTCCTCTATGGCGATGTCGTCGCCCGTCAGCCTGTGGACTGGTGGACGGGTGAGCCCGAGCCCGGCCTCTATATCGCTCCCGAGAGCTTTATGGAGGATCTCGCGGCCGTCAAGGGCAAGAGCAACATCACCATCAAGATCAACAGTACCGGCGGCGACCTCTACACCGGCATCGCCATCCACAACGCCATCAAGGGCCTGAGCGGCCACAAGGTCGTCATCGTGGAGGGCATCGCAGCCAGCGCGGCCAGCGTCATCGCCTGCGCCGGCGACGAGGTGCAGGTCTACCCCGGCAGCATGGTCATGATCCACGGCGTCGCGGGCCTGCTGATGGACTACTACACCCTCGCAGACCTGAAGAAGCTCCAGAAGGACTTCGACGCCAGCGAGCGGGCCATCGCGGAGATCTACCACGCCAAGACCGGGATCGCGGTCGAACAGCTCCGCACTATGATGACCCGCGAGACATGGATGGTCGGGCAGGAAGCCATCGACAACGGCTTCGCCGACACCCTGCTCGAGGGCGACGGCCCTGATGTCAGCGTGAGCGCCGACAAGCAGGTGCTCCTCGTGGCCGGCATCCGGCACAACATCAAGGGGCTGCACAATGTCCCGAGCACGATCCGCATCAACAGCATCCACGCCGCCCCGGCGGCTGGAAATAAGCCGACCGGGAACGGCGGCGAAAACAGAAAGGAAGATAAGCCCATGACCCTCGAAGAAATGAGAGCACAGCACCCCGACCTCGTCGCTCAGATCGAGCAGCAGGCCGTCGCAAATGCCATCGCGCAGGAGCGGGCCCGCATCGAGGCCATCGACAGCATCGCCGCCAGTGTGGGCGACGCTCAGCTCGTCAGGGACGCCAAGTACGGCGAGAACACCTGCACCGCTGAGCAGCTCGCGCTCAAGGCCATGCAGAAGCAGGCGGCCCTCGGCGCCAAGCACCTGAAGGACGCCGCCCTCGACAATGCTGACTCCGGCGCAGGTCAGGTCGGAGCCGCCCCCAACGGAGGCGAGGAAGGCAGCGAGACCGACGACAAGGCCAAGGTCGACGCCATCGTCAGCATCTACAACACCACCAAGAACGGAGGTAAGAAGTAATGAGCAAGAGACTGGATGAAAACATCGGCACCGTGGACTACGACGGCCTGATCGTCACCAACGAGCCCGTCGCCGACGTCGTGACCGTAACTCTGGCAGCGTCTCAGGGTGTACTCGCCCGCGGCACCGTCATCACTGGCGCGGCCGGCGGCGAGCTGTCTGCGGCCGCTGCGGCCCTCGTGGCGACCAACGCCGTCTATATCCTCGCAGACGAGACCGACACCGGAACCGGCACCGCCGTCACCGCTACGGCCTACCGCACCGGGCACTTCGCACGCAACAAGCTGTCCACCGACGGCTCCTACACCCTCGTCGCGGCTGACGAGGAGATCATGCGCAACGCCGGCATCCTGCTGAGCGACGCGCTGGACTACTAAGAGAAGGAGGACAAGATCATGCCTTTTAACTTCTACGACACCTACACGCTGCTCATGGCCGTCCAGCAGCTCATCCCTGCGACGACCTTCCTGCGTGACAGATACTTCCCGACCAACGACGCGACCGACATCTTCGCCACCGAGGATGTGCTGGTGGAGTACCGCGACGGCACCCGCAAGCTCGCACCCTTCGTGGCCCCCCGCAAGGGAGGCGTCACCATCCTGCGCAAGGGCTACACCATGGAGCGCTATACCCCGCCCTTCGTGGCTCCCCGTCGCACCCTGACCCTCGACGAGCTGCGCAAGCGCGGCTTTGGTGAGGCCCTGTACTCTCAGCTCACCCCTGAGCAGCGCCAGCAGGTGCTCATCATGCGTGACGCTGACGAGCTGGGCGACCTCATTACCAACCGTGAGGAGGCCATGGCCGCCGAGACCATGCTGACCAACGGCTGCATCATGAAGCACATCGCCGACGACGCCGACAAGAGCGACGAGATGGAGATCCGCTTCTACTCCGAGGGCGCCAACCCCGCCACCTACACCCCGACGATCAAGTGGGACGCAGAAGGCGCCAAGATCCGCGCCGACCTCGGCGCGATGGCCCGTATGCTGACCAGACGCGGCCTGCGTGCTGCTGACCTCGTGTGCTCCCCGGACGTGGCCGACGCCATCGTCGAGGATCCCGACATCAAGGAAATGCTCGACAACCGCCGCTATGAGCTGGGCTCCGTCGCCCCCGAGGAGCTGGCGCCCGGCGCGTCCATCATGGCCCGCCTGAACATCAACGGCCGCATCATCAGCGTGATCTCCTACGACGAGACCTACACCGACGACGACGGCAACGATCAGCTCTACATCCCGAGCGGCAAGTGCATCCTCACCGCCCCCGCTGCTGGCCGTACCTGTTACGGCGCCGTCTCCCAGGTGGAGCAGGCCGACGGAGAGTTCCACACCTACGCCGGCCGCCGCGTGCCGAAGTATGTGTCCAGCGCCGAGGGCAACACCCGCACGCTGACCATCTCCAGCCGCCCGCTGCTGATCCCTAACAACAAAAACCCGTGGATCGTTGCCGACGTACTGGTGGAATAACACCCCCTGTTGACACCGCTGCGGTCGGCAGGGGGACGGTCGGCGCAGCCATTGTAGGAAAGGAGTGACAAACATGGCTTACACACCTACCGAGTGGAAAGACGGCGACATCATCACCGCCGAAAGACTGAACAAGCTCGAGGCCGGCGTGCAAAACGAGCAGGTCGGGCCGCAAGGCCCCAAGGGAGACACCGGCGAAACCGGCCCGCAGGGCCCGAAGGGTGATACTGGAGAAACTGGCCCGCAGGGCCCCGCCGGAGCGGATGGTGCCAAAGGCGATACCGGGGCAACCGGGCCCGCCGGAGCAGACGGGAAGTCTGTTAAGAGCATCGCCCTCACCGCAGACAGCACCGGGAAAGTGACCGGCGGCACGGCCACGCTGACGGACGACTCCACCGTGCCGATCACCGTGACAACCGCCACCGCCTAAGACCAAGGAAAGGAGCACGAATATGATCCAGATCATCGCGGGCACCTTCGGCTATTACAACGGCCGCAAGGTCGTCCCCATCACCAACGCGGACGGGCCTCAGAAGTTCGACCCCGAGCTCGAGGCCCGTCTGGTCAAGAAAGGCGTCGCCAAGTACGTCGACGAGAAGCCCGTGGCCCCTGCCCCGGCCGCAGAGCCGGAGCGGGAGCCCGGGGCGACATCTGAGCCCGACGGCACGCCTGCCGCTCCCGAGTACGACGAGGACATGAAACTCGACGAGCTGAAGGAAGTGGCGACCGCCTACGGCGTGGACGCCTCTGCCATGCGCAAGAAGGCTGACATCATCGACGCCATCGAGAAGGCGAAGGCGGCAGCCGACGACGGCCAGAATGGCGACGACCAAAACGGCGACGACGAGAAGCCCCCCGAGATCGGCGCCGCAGATCCCGTCTAATGGCTTTCGACTTCAAGAAAATGGTCGCTGACGACCGCCGCCTCGTGTTTCTCAACCTCGCCGAGTTCGGTGAGGAGCACAAGGTCGACGGCAAGACCATCACCGTCGTGCTGGATGACAACGCCCTGAAAGAACGCCAAGGGGGGCAAGAGCTGGGCGTGGCAGAGTCGTCCCTCATGCTGTATGCAGCAGTCGAGGATCTGCCGCCCCGGCGCCCGGCGGGCGAAGGGCTCAACATCGACGGCCGCGAGTATATCGTCAACGACTGGAGCGAGGACATGGGCGTCGCCACCATCGCACTCGGCCAGACCGTGACCATGTAAAGGAGGTGCAGCCGTGTCCATAGTCAACAGCATCGAGACCGTCCGGGAGTGGCTGGACTCCACCGTCTGCCCGATGGTGCAGCTCAAGCTCCCCGACGACAGCGCGACCGACGCCTCCTACCCCTACAAGCTGGTCAACCCGACCGCGTTCTCGCTTTTCGTCCCGTCGAAGGACAGATTGCCCCCAAAGGTGCCGGCTCCCATCCCCTCGGTCTGCGTGCAGATCGTGGAGGGCACCGACAGCCTGACCATGAGCTCGAGGAGCATCAAGATCCGGCTCTGCTTCTCTGCGTGGGATCCCGGCTACCACGGGCGCGACATCTTCAAACCGAAAAACGACGGCAGCGGCGCATACGTCCAGTGGCAAAACGAGGAGGCCGCAGCCTTCTTCGAGAAAAACGGCGAGGGCTGGCGCGACGCATGGAATTTTGTGGACACGGCCCTCCGCATGATCGAGAACGCCGAGTACATCGGCTCGCTGCGCGTCATGAAGGAGGACGGCATCACCTTCGGCCCTGTCTCTGAGCAGGACGCCGTCCCGGACTTCTACCCCTACTGGTTCGCGTGGGTGGAGTTTTCTGCCGAGGAGCCCCTGACACGCACGCCGAAGGACTACCAACACCTGCTTTAAGGGCAGCCGGCCGGCTGCTCTAATTTTATGCAAAGGAGGAAAAGCAGATGGCAAATGAATACCTCTACGGCGCATACGGCCACATGGGTGAAACTGTGGCACAGAGCGCCGTACAGGCGGGCACCACGCCGGTCTATATCGGCACGGCACCCGTCAACCTCGTGCGCGGCTTCGCAGACGCCGGCGTCATCAACGAGCCGATCAAGCTCAGCAACATGATCGACGCGCAGCGCAAGCTCGGCTATGCGGCCGACTGGGGCACCTTTACGCTCTGCGAGGTCATGAACGCGCACTTCAACAACACCCTCGGGAACATCGGCCCCATCTACGTCATCAACGTCCTCGACCCGTCTGCGGGCAAGCACCGCAAGGCGACCGAGACCACCCAGCAGCTTTCTTTCACGGGCGGCCGGGCCGAGTTTGCGAGCTCCACCATCATCCTCGACACCATGACCATCGCCAAGAGCGATGGCGGCGACTACGCCGAGGGCACCGACTACGCTGTGGACTATAACTTCACCAAGGGCACCGTCATCATCACCAGCCTGATCGCGGACTCCCCGCTCACCGGCACCCTGACGGCCAGCTTCTACGAGGTGGACGACAGCGCCATCGAGGACGACGACATCATCGGCGGCGTGACGGCCGGCGGCGAGTACAGCGGCCTGAGTTCCATCGCGCTGCTCTACCCCGAGCAGTTCGCGGTCTGCAACCTGATTGCCGCCCCCGGATGGAGCCATAGCCCGGCGGTCTACAACGCTATGCTCGCCGCGAGCCAGAAGATCAACGGCCACTGGGACGCCTTCGTCGTGGCTGATCTGCCCCTTGTGAGCGGATCCTCTGCGGTCGGGCAGGCCGAGGTCGACGAGGCGCAGGTCGGTGCCACGGCGGTCGACACCATCGAGAAGGCCGTCGCGTGGAAGAAAAGCAACGCCTTCGACAACGAGAGATCCAAGGTCTACTGGCCGCAGGGCATCGACAACCTCGGCAACATCTACCACCTGAGCACGCTGGCCGTGGTCGAGCTCATGCGGGCCGACTTCAGCCACAACAGCGTGCCGATGGAGACCTGCGGCAACAAGGCGATCCCCATCATCAAGCAGTATTTTGGGGCCAACGCCACCAACCGCGGCTTCAGCCAGCAGGAGGGCAAGGAGCTGACGCAGAACGGCATCAGCACGGCCGTCGCATGGGGCGGCGAGTGGGTGCTGTGGGGCGACCACACCGCCGCCTACACCTACGGCGCCGACGTGGATCCCCGGGCGATCTTCGACGTGTCCATGCGTATGCTCATGCACATCACCAACGACTTCCAGAGGGAGTGGAGCCCGCGCATCGACGAGCCCATGACCCGGGCGCTCAAGGACGAGATCATCAACCGCGAGCAGGAGAAGCTCGACGGGTATGTCAGCATGGGCGCGCTGCTGGGCGAGCCGCAGATCGTGTTCCTCGAGAGCGAGAACAGCACCACCGACATCATGAACGGCGACTTCCGCTGGGACATCGCCGTCACCCCGACCCCGCCCCTCAAGTCTGCGAGCGTGTACGTCGCATACACCGACGCCGGCTTCTCTGTCTACTACGAAGGAGGTGACGAGTAATGGCAAATCTGTGGCTTGACCTGAAGGGCCCCATCCTCGCCGACACCGTGTACATCAACGGCGTCCTCGTCGCCAAGGACGTGACCATCACCCTGCCGGCCGTCACCCATGTGACCGCCGATTATAAGGCGATGGGCACCTACACCGCACCCATGACCGGCCAGATCGAAGGCATGGAGGCCGCCATCACCAAGATCGGCATCGACAAGGGGCTGCGCTCCATGGTGCAGCTCGAGAGCAAGACGCTGGAGGTCAGATGGGCGCAGGATGTCAAGTACGCCGACGGCTCCACCAAGACCGAAGGCTGCAAGGCGTTCATGCGCTGCGTCCCGAAGCTGATCCCGGGCCTGTCCGTGGATCCGGGCAACCCTTCGGAGAACGAGGTCACGCTGGCCGTGAGCCGCTATCAGGTTTTCGTCGCCGGCGAGGAGTTCTGCCTGATCGACCAGCTCAACACTATCATGCGCATCGGCGGCGTGGACTACGTCAAAGACCTGCGCAGCGTGCTGTAACAACAGATGGGCGCCGCCCGAGGTGGGCGGCGTCCCTCTTTTTATCAACGAAAGGAGACAACGACCATGGAAAAGCTGACACTCAGCAACCCCATCACCATCAACGGCAAGAAGGTCAAGACCCTGACCTATGACACCGGCGCGATCACCGTGGGAATGTTCGCCGAGGCCGAGGCGCTGAAGCTGCGCGCCACCACCCACAAGGCCGGCGGCAGCGCCGGCGCCACCGAGCTCGACTACTCCATGCACCTCTACCTCGCTATGATGGCGATCACCGCCGTCAACCCCGACATCGACATCGCTGACCTCGAGCGCATCAGCGGGCCCGATGTCATGGAGCTGGTGAGGATCGGCCGAAATTTTACCACAACGAGGTCGGGGGCACCCTCCGAGCAAAACGACTCGGAGAGCTCGTCCGAGACTACTCCCGAGCCTTCCACATCTCAGTCGGAGAGCTCCGACGGGAACGCCTGACCGACTTCCTGCTCGAATACTACGAAGCGGCCGAGGAGGCGAAAAAGCAGCGGGCAAAGATCCCGAAGCCGAGGATCCCCCACATCCGGCCGCATAGGAGGAGGTGACGCCAGTGGCCAAAAATAAAATGCTGCAAGCCGTCGTGAGTCTCGCCGGCACCATTGACCCGTCACTCGGCAAGGCGCTGGACGATGTCACCGGCAAGCTGGAAAACGTCAACTGGAAGGCCGTGGCCGTCGGCGGCGCTGTGGGCGGCATCGCAGTCGCAACAGGCAAGGCGGTCGTGGAGGCCGGGAAGTATCTGGCCGACCTCGGCAACGAGTACAACACGGCCATCAATCAGCTCTCGGCAGCAACCGGGGCGACTGGCGACGAGCTGGACGCGCTCGGTGAAAGCGTCAAGAACATCTACGCCCAAGGGCTCGGCGATGACTTCGCCGACGTGGCTGACGGTCTGGCTGCAACGCAGCAGGCCAGCGACCTGACCGGCGAAGCTCTGGAGCGGGCAACCGCCGCCGGCTTCAACCTGCGGGACGTGTTCGACTACGATGTCAGCGAGAGCGCCCGGGCAGCGTCGGCCCTGATGAAAAACTTCGGCATCGACGCCGAGGAAGCCTACGGCCTGATCGCCGTGGGCGCGCAGAACGGCGCAGACAAAAACGGCGACCTGCTGGACACCCTGAACGAGTACAGCCCGCAGTTTGCGGCTCTCGGCCTCAGCGCCGACCAGTTCATCGGCACCCTCGTGGAGGGCGCTGACGCCGGCCTGTTCTCCATCGACAAGGTCGGCGACGCCGTCAAGGAGTTCAACATCAGAGCGAAGGACGGCAGCGACACGAGCCGGGAAGCCTTCGAGAGCCTCGGCCTCAACGCCGACAAAATGTTCGCGGCCTTCGCCGCAGGTGGAGACACCGCAGAGGCCGCGTTCTTCGACACCGTCGAAGCCCTCAACAGCATGGACGACCCCCTCGCCCGCAACGCGGCCGGCGTGGCCCTGTTCGGCACACAGTTCGAGGATCTGGAGGCCGGCGTGCTGCCGGTGCTGGCGAGTATCGAGACCGCAGCCTACGACGGCGCGGCAGCTCTCCAGCAGATCAACGACGTGAAGTACAACGACCTCGGCAGCGCCTTCGAGGCGATCAAGAGGTCGGCCGAGGTCTCGCTGCTGCCGATGGCGTCCATGATCGCTAACACCCTGACGGCTCTGGCGCCGATCCTGCGGGAAACCTTCGAGGCCATCGCCCCCGTCATCACGGAAACGCTCAACGCTTGTATGCCGTTTGTGCAGCAATTCCTCATGGGAATGGGGCAGGCCCTCCAGACCGTGCTCCCCATGGTCTCGCAACTGGCCGCCGGGCTGCTTCCGCTGCTCTCGCAGCTGATCTCGGCCTTCCTGCCGCCGCTCCTCGAGCTGGCGCAGCAGCTACTCCCGCCGCTGATGCAGATCGTGCAGGCCATCCTCCCGCCCATCGTGAGCATCCTGACCTCGATCCTGCCAATGCTGACGCAGATCATCTCGACGATCCTGCCCGTCCTGACCAGCCTGATCTCGGCCCTGCTGCCTGTCATCACACCGCTGCTCGAGGTCGCGCTTCAGATCGTCAACAGCGTCATCATGCCCCTCGTGCCCCCTCTCATGCAGATCGTCGAGGCGCTGCTGCCGCCCCTGATGTCGCTGCTCAATGCCATCATGCCGATCCTGAGCCCCCTGCTGGGGCTGCTTCAGCCCATCGCGTCGGTGCTCGGCACCATCGCCAGCGTCATCGGCAAGATCGTGAGCTTCGGCGCAGGCGTCATCAACAGCATCGCCGGCCTGTTCGGCGGCGGCGGGGGCGGCGGGGCTTCCGGCTTCGCAACCGGCGGCTTCACGAGCGGCCCGTCCATCGCGGGCGAGGATCCGCGCTACCCGACCGAGGCCGTCATCAGCTTCAATCCTGCATATAGGGCGCAAAACCTGTCCTACTGGGCCCGCGCCGGCGAAATGCTCGGCGCTATGGACGAGGGCAGCTATGAGCCCATCAGCTCCGGCTCGGGCACGTCCGTGGTCTATGACCTGAGCGGTCTGTCCTTCAGCCCCACGATCAAGGTCGACGGAAACACCGACGAGGACGCCCTGATCCGAAAGCTGCGGGATCTGGAGCCGGAGTTCATCGACTTCATCCTCGAAGCACTCGCAAGAAGGGAGGGCGGCGCCTATGTCACAGCGGATAGTCGGCTATATTGATTACACCGCGCAGGGCGGCGACACCTTCGACAGCATCGCGCTGGCAGCCTATAACGAGGAGCGGATGGCGAGCACCATCATCGACGCCAACCGCGACCTCTGCGACGTGCTGATCTTCGAGGGCGGCGAGGCCGTGCGGATCCCCATCGTCGAGACTGTGGAGACGCCCGACACCCTGCCGCCGTGGAGGAGGTGAGCCTGCCCCGTGAAAATCATCTACGAGGGGACGGACATCTACCCCGAGATCAGCGTCCACCGCTGCTACCACGATATGTACGCAGACAAGCAGAGCGACGAGCTGCTGCTCAAGCTCAACGACACCCGGGAGCTGTGGGACAGGTGGAGCCCCAAGAAGGGCGACACCATCGCCGTCGAGGACGGCGCCGCCAAGACGGGCAAGATGTTCGTCGAGAGCGTCGTCCCCGAGTCCGGCCTCATAACCCTGCGGGCCTACTCGGCCCCGCAATCCACCAAGGACAAGAGGAGCAAGTCGTGGGAAAAGGTCAAGTTCCTGCAACTGATCCAAGAGATCGCCGGCCGGCACGGCCTCACGGTCGAGACCTACGGCATCACCGACCAGACCTACGACTACGTCGAGCAGAACAACCTCCCCGACTTCGCTTTTCTTCAGGCACGCTGCACCCTCGAGGGCGCGGCTTTTTTAGTCTATGACGGCAAGCTGGTCGTCTACGACGAGGCATACATGGAGGGCCAGCAGCCCGTCGACACCATCACCATCACGCCGGCCAACGACTTCGAGTACCGGGACGAGGGCGCCTACGCCTACGGCTCGGCCGAGGCCGTCAACGGCGGCCTGACCGGCACCTTCTCGGCGCCGGCCGGGGGCGACAAGGTGCTGCGCAAGATCCTCCCCTTCCGCATGACTGACCAAGCAGAGGCCGACCGCTTCGCCAAGGGCCTGCTCCGGGACGCCAACAAAGAGGCGACCGTCGCAACGCTCTGGACGGGGACGCTGCTGCGCGAGTACGCGGCGGGCTCCGTGGTGACGCTCTCCACCGAGGGTGTCGCCTCGTGGGACGGCACGGCCTTCGTGAGCCGGATCCGGCACGACTACGTCAAGACCCGGAGCAAGCTCTATCTGCGCAAGCCTCTGGAGGGATATTGACCATGCCAAACAGCAACACCCAAATGATCCAAAAGGGCAAGATCTCGAGCATCGAGGGCGAGCCCGACAGAAACGGCGACAAGACCACGGCCCGGGTGCTCCCGAGCACCGCCGACAGCCTCGTCACGAGGCCGCTGACGATCCCGTGGTATCTGCGCGGGGACATGGGAAACCTGAGCCCCGGCGTCGAAGTCGCCTACGCTATGTTCGAGGACGGCACCGGCCTGATCCTCTCCCGCATGGACGGGGAGTGGCCCGGCATCGTCCCCGGCGACATCACCATCAAGAAGGGCGCGCTCACCGTGCAGGACAAGGGCGTCAGCGTACCGTCGGCCGATGTCACGGCCAGCGGCATCAGCCTGACCAGTCACACCCACACCGCACCGCACGGAGAGACAACCGGCCCGCACTAAGGAAGGAGGCCAAGCATCATGTCCGTCATGGCATCGTGGAACGGCAAGACATGGGGCATCTCCCCCGAGCGGATCGCCGCCCTGAATGGCGTCTCGGCCAGCGTGGAGCTGGACACCGAGAACAGCGACGACAAGGCGGGATCCCCGGCCACCAAGACCAAGGCGCTCAAGCTCCAGAGCATGAGCTTCGACTTCGATCTCGGCGTCGCCGTGGGCTGCGATGTCCGCGGCGAGTACGAGTCGTGGACGGCGCTGGTGGGTCAGTACGCCCCCTTCTACCTCGGCGGCACGCGCTTCGGCCCGGCCAACCTTCAGCTCACTGGCGTGAGCCTCGGCGACACCACGGTCGACAACTTCGGCCGGATCCTCAAGGGCAAGATCACCATCAACCTGACCGAGTACGCCGAGGAGGCCAGCAGCAAGAAGGCGACCGCCGGCAGCTCCAACGGGGGCAGCTCGTCCCCGGCCGGAGTCTCCACCGGCGTCGGCCCGCGCCTGAGCGCCATCACCGTCGGCGCATCCAGCAGCGACAAAGCTGCAAAGAAACCCAACAACACCCAACTGACCTAAAGCGAGGTGATCCCATGAAAGCAAGCGGCAACGCAGCGCCCGAGACCTGCGTGCAAAACCTCCTAAAGACCATCCGCGGCGAGGTGCCATACGAGCGCATCAAGGGGATCGACCGCACCCTGATCGACAAGCCGAGCGGGACGGCTGCCAACGATCTGGCCGCCGACGTGGAGTTCGTCGTGGAAACCTACGAGCCCCGCGTGCGCCTGAGCTCGTCCGATCTGGTCGCTCTGGTCGCGCAGACCGGCGACTTCGAGCTGCGGGCCAGCATTGACAACAACACACTCTGAAGGAGGTGAACAGCATGAGCGACGAGACCAACACCTACGGCGACGACATCCACCTCACCACCACCGACGCGACGACCATCTACAACACCCTGATCGCTGCGCTCGAAAAGGGCGCCGGCGAGCCTCTGTACCCCGGCGACGAGCGCCGGATCTTCGGCGAGGGGCTCGTGGCCGTGTTCGTCGCCCTCTACAACAGCCTCGACGACACCGGGCGGCAGACCCTTCTCCGCTATGCGCGGGGCGAGGTGCTTGACGCTATCGGCGAGCGGCTGGATGTCCACCGGCTGGAAGGATCCCCGGCAAAGACGACCATGCGCTTCTCCGTGAGCACGCCGCAGCCCAACAACATCATCATCCCGAAGTGGACGAAGGTGACGCCGGACAGCGACCACTACTTTGCCACCGACGAGATCGCCGTCCTTCAGGCCGGCGCCTACTCTGTGGAGATCCCGACCTCGGCCGTCAGCAACGGCACCGAGTACAACGGGTATGCCCCGGGCACCATCACCACCCTCGTCGACCTGATCCCCTACATCGAGAGCGTCACCAACATCACGGCGACGGCCGGCGGCGACGACGGCGAGCCCTACACCGAGGAAGGCGACAACCGGCTGCGCGAGCGCATCCGGCTGGCGCCGGCGTCCCGGTCTACGGCCGGGCCGGAACAGGCTTACATCTACTGGGCCATGACGGCCGACAGCTCCATCATCGACGCCCGGGCCGTCAGCGAGACGGAAACCATCAGCCGCACGCTCACGGTCTACGACGGCCACGCCTTCATCGGCGGCGGCCGGCTGCTGCCGGACACCCTGATCGTCAAGGAACACGGGGAGAGCACGGCCGGAGTGGAGGACACCGACTACACTGTGGACTACACCGACGACCTGCTGACCATCGAGCTCAAGGGCGCCCTCGCGGACGCCACGAGCCTCGACATCACCATCACCCGCACCCTCGAGGGCTGCGTCAAGATCGTCCCCTTGCTGGAGGGCGGCGCCGTCCCTGACGAGAGCATCCTCGAGAAGGTGCTGGAGGCTTGCAACGCCTCGGACATCCGGCCGCTCACCGACGTGGTCACGGCCGTGGCGCCCGAGGTCATCACCTACGACATCGAGATCGTCTACTACACCACCCCCGAGACGGAGGCCGAGGTCGTCGCCAATGTGGAAGGCACCGGCGGCGCCATCGACCGCTACAACGAGTGGCAGGTGGGCGCGCTGGGCCGGGACATCAACCCCGACCAGCTCCGCAAGAGGATCCTCTGCCCGTCGTGGGGCGAAAACCTGACCGGCGCCTTCCGCGTGGACGTGACCAAGCCGGTCTACACACCCGTCAGCGACACACAGGTCGCCAAGTTCAGCGGGCACCTGACTGTCAGCCATAAGACAGAGAGCGAGGTGGTCTAAATGCGACTCAGCGAAGTCGAGATGATCAAGCTCCTGCCCTCGTGGATGGCACAGGACGGCGCCGACCGCGGGCTGGCCGCCGGCTGCGACACCCTATCCCGGGACGCCTTCGCCCGTCTGAAGCTGCTGAGCAGGTGGGACAAGATCGACCAGCTCAGCGAGGCCGAGCTGGACGAGATGGCGTGGGAGCTGAACATCCAGTGGTATGACAGCACCGCGCCCATCGAGACCAAGCGGGCCGTCATCCGCAACAGCGACCGCGTCTATGCCAAGCTCGGCACCCCCTACGCCGTGGCGCAGATCATCGCCGACTACTTCGGCACCGGCGAGGTCAGGGAGTGGTATCAGTACGGCGGCAAGCCCTACCATTTCAAGGTGCTGAGCGATAACCCGGGACTCGTCAACGAAAACCTCGACCTGTTCCTCTCGCTGCTGCGCACCGTGAAGCGGCGCAGCGCATGGCTCGACGCGATCCTGATCTGCCTGACCGGCGAGATGTTCCTTTATGCCGGGATGGCTGTGCGAGAGCACGGCGAGGAGCGGCACGTCATGGGGACGGACGAGATCCACCTCTATCACGGGGCCGCCGTCCACGACAACAACCGGGAGACCGTCACCATCGGCACCAGCGTCCTCGCTTCAGACTAAGGAAAGGAGAAAGACATGGCCGCATTTATCAACAACGACATCACCGCCGCGGGCCTTCTCGTTCTGGCGAAGGGCGTGGCGGGCCAGCAGATCAACTACACCAAGATCGTCCTCGGCGACGGCTACCTCGAGGAGGGCCAGACGCCCCGCTCCCTCACCGGCGTGGTCAGCCCGAAGGCGACCATCGACATCACCAAATGCGTCGTGAACGGTGACGGCACCGTCACCGTGGGCGGCGTGTTCACCAACGACCAGACCAACGACGGCTTTTACTACCGCGAGCTCGGCCTTTATGCGGACGATCCCGACGAGGACGTGGGCGAGGTGCTGTACTGCTACGGCAACTGCGGCGACCTCGCCGAGTGGATCCCGCCGACCGGCGGCGCCACCATCGTCGAGAAAACCATCGACATCGTCACCGCCATCGGCACGGCCACCAACGTGACCGCCTACATCCCCGCGGACGCCTACGCCACCAAGGAGGACTACGAAAACTACAAGGCCATCGCCCTCGCGGCGCAGGCCACGGCCAATCAGGCCATCCTCCTCGCACAGCAGGCCGTCGGGATCGCAGAGCAGGCCGCGGCCGCCGTGGTCGACCTGAGCAACGTCGTCCAGCAGAACACCAGCAAGATCACGACCCTGTGGGACGCTGTGTTCGGCGACATCACGACCAACCCCTTCCAGATCACCTTTGCCAATCTGGACGGCATCACCCTCACCTCTGGCGTCTGGAACGCTACGCTTCAGCGCCTCGAGTGCTAAGCCATGGACGGCTACGGCTACACGCCGATCCCGCCCGCAGAGGCGTCCTGCATCATCGCGCACCTGTTTGTCGAGCTGGCGCCACCCTGCTCATGCTGCAAGCGTGAGGACGGCGTGATCGTCATTCAGGGCACCGCCTACGACGGCACCGGCGCGAGGATCACCATCAAAGGGGAGGAGGTGAGGTACTACGGCAAGCAACGGACACTCGCGGCCATACGAGCGGGCCAATGTAGGCCGCCCGCCCTTCGGCCGTGAAAAGCTCCCGGAGATGCAGGTCATCAGCGACGCCAAGGAGCTCGAGAAGCACACCTACATCAAGACGCGCAACCCGAACATCTTCCCCAAGAAGGAACGGCTCGGGCTGGCACAACGGATGATGAACGAGGCCAGCGACCTCGTCGCCGACCTGATGGAGGCCAACGACCTGCTCCTGACCGACCCGCAGGAGCGGGAGCTGCGATACCGGGCGCAACGCTCGGCCCTGCGCAACTGCCGGAAGCTGATCCACCACATCGAGCTCGCCCACGAGATCCTCAGCGGGCTCGGCGACGACGCCTTTGCACACTGGTCGCGGATGGCGGCCGGCGTCAAAAACCAGACCGCCAAATGGTACAAATCCGATAAAGAAAGGGCCGCCAAGATGGACGCGCAGGCGCGTCACCAATAGGCAGCCCGTGGGGTACGCCTTGTTTTTTCGTGCCGGGTCGGCCAACAACGCCCGCAACGTCAGGAACGATGGCACGCTGAACAGGAACAACGCCTACAACGGCAACAACGGCCTGCGCCCCGCTTCGATGGATAGCCCGACTTATTAACCGGCCGGAGACGGCCGGCGAACACTGTGCACCATCATCCAAGGAAGGCGTATCCCTCCCGCACCCGGCGCCGTATGACCGGCCCGGCCATGGGTAAACACAGGACTGCCGATGCTCCCGGCGGCGCACGCAAAGCGTGGCCGGAGCTGCCGACGGCAGGGATTTTTTCACATGGAGAACATCGTCAACAGCTTCAACTCGCTATACAAAGCATACCGCAAGACCCGCTGCGGGAAGCGGGACAACCCCACGGCCATGCGCTACCGCATGGAGGCCATCGAGCGCACGGCCGACCTCTCTGACCGCCTCCAGCGGCGCGAGTACACCTTCGGGCCCTACTACCCCTTCAAGGTGTATGAGCCGAAGGAGCGGCTCGTCCTTGCCATAGACTTCGAGGGCAAAGTCGTCCAGCACTCGCTCTGCGACAACGTCCTCGAGCCAGTATTCTCCCGGCGCTTCATCCGGGACAACTATGCGGGGCAGATCGGCAAAGGCACCCACGACGGCCTCGACCGTCTGGCCGGCGCCATGCGCCACTACTTTTTCAGCCGGAAGGCAGCAGACGAGGAGGCCCGGCGGGCCGCCGGCCTGCCATACCGGCCGATGGAGGAGTGGGACTACGCCGAGGGCTGGGTGCTGAAAGGTGACTTTTCCAAGTTCTTTTACACCCTGCTGCACGCCGTCTGCTTCGAGAAGGCCCGCAAGGCTCTGGCTTTCCTGTCTGACGAGGAGCTGATCGACTTCGTCGAGTGGCTGCTCTGGATCGTCATCGACAGCACGCCAGACCCCGGGATCCCCATCGGCAACCAGTCGAGCCAACTGCTCGCCCTGCTCTATCTGGACGACTTCGACCACTGGCTGCGGGATGACCTCGGCCTCGTCTATGGCCGTTACATGGATGACTTCTACATCATCAGCAGCGACAAGCTGCTGCTCCGGGAGATCCTCAAGCGGATCGAGGAGTACATCGAGCCGCTGGGCCTGCGCCTGAACAGCAAGACGCAGATCTTCCCGCTCAAGAACGGCATCGACTTCCTCGGCTTCCACACCTATCTCACGAGCACCGGCAAGGTGGTCAGAAAGGTGAGGGCCAAGAGCATCGACAACATGAAGCGGAAGATCCGCAAGTTCCGCGGCCTCGTGGACAGGGGCAAGATGACGCTCGAGAGCGTGAGCCAATCCTACGCAAGCTGGACGGGCCACATCTCGCACGGCAACACCTACCACCTACGGCAGAACATGGACGCCTATTTCTTCGCATACTTCCCGGAGCTAAAACCTACCGAAAGGAGACAAGACTCATGCCTCAAACCCTCGGAAGCCTTGCCAACAAGGCAAAAATCAAGTTCGGCAGCCTCTACGGCGCGCCGATCATCTGGATCAAGGCAGACAAAAACCACGCCGGCTACCCTGCTAACAGCACCACCCTCGTGACCAACCAGATCATCAAGCTGCTGTGCTTCGACGCAAAGGAGAGTGCTAACGGCAACAGCGACCGCCGAAACTACGGCAACAACCGCTACATCTACTCCAACCTGCGCCAGTGGCTCAACAGCGACGCCGCCGCAGGCCAGTGGTACACCGCGCAGCACAGCGCAGACGCACCTCCGAGCTCGGGCAACGTATGGGACGGCTACAACCCCTACAACACCATCGCCGGCTTCCTCAACGGCTTCACGGCCAACGAGCGGGCCGCCCTGCTCGCCACCACCATCACCGTCGGCAAGAGCTCCACGGACGGCGGCGGGACGGAAACCTGCGTGGACAAGGTTTTCCCCCTGTCCTGCACCGAGGTCAACCTCTCGGGCGACCATGTGTGCGGCAGCAAGCTGGCGATCTTCAGCGACAACTCCAGCCGCATCGCTACCGTCTCGGCCTCGGCCGCTGCCAACTCCAACTATGATGTCGACGCCAATCAGGCGTGGTACTACTGGCTGCGGGACGCCTATGCCGGGTCGGCCGACGGCGCCCGCGACGTCAGGAACGAGGGCACGCTGGACTGGAACGACGCCGGCAGCGGCGGCAGCGGCCTGCGCCCCGCTTGTAATCTGTCCTCTGATCTCCTGGTCTCCGACACCACCGACTCGGACGGCTGCTACACAATCGTCTACAACCAGCCGCCCACGGCCCCCGGCACCATCACTGTCCCGAGCGAGGTCATCGGCGGCGAAAACCTGAGCATCTCGTGGGGACAGTCGACCGATCCCGACGGCAACCTCGCCGGCTACAAGCTGGAGCGCAAGGTGGACGACGGCACATGGGCGCAGATTTACAGCGGCAGCTCCCGGAGCTACACGGACTCCATCACCTACGGATGGACGAGCGTGCAGTACCGCGTCAAGGCATACGACACCGCCGGGGCCGAGAGCGCCTACACCACCAGCGCCGTGCGCACCGTCACCAACAACCGGCCGCCCGTCATCAGCGGCAGCGACACCGACCTCGGCAGCTTCACCACCACGCCGCCCTCCTACGAGTACACCGTCACCGACGCCGACGGCCATCAGGTCACGGTCGTGGAGAAGCTGGACACCACCACGCTGCGCACCTACACGGCCACCCTCGGCGACACCAACGAGCTCGAGATCACGGCCGACCAGTGGCTCAAGCTGCTGAACGGCGACCACGCCCTGACCATCACCGCCACCGACGCCAAGAACGAGAGCACCGTGCGCACCCTGTCCTTCGACAAGGCCATGCACTCGGTCGAGTTCGAGCAGACCGTGGCGATGGCGGCCGATGATATGCCGACCAAGGCCCTCGTCAATATTCAGGGCAGCTTCCCGACCGGCAGCACCCTTCAGGTCTGGATCTGCAACAACGGCAACGACGCCGAGCCCACATGGGAGGACATCACCACCAAGGCCCTGACCAGCCAGAAGCACTTTTTCACCAACCAGACCAAGACCGCCGCAAGCTGGGGCGTGAAGATCAAGGTCAAGCTCCTGCGCGGCTCGGCCGAGGGCGACTGCTACATCCAGTCGGTCGGCGGCAACTTCGCATAAACCAACACCCCAAGACCAGAAAGGAGGAGCAGCATGGTCTACTTCATGGAACACAGCATCAAAGCCATCCACGAGAAGGAGCAGGCCGCCGCCGGCGGCGGGGGCGGCACCTCTCCCGAGGACAAGGAGCGGATCACCAAGCTCGAGGACGAGCTCGAGGATCTGTCCGGCGCCATTGAAAGGGGGCTGACCACATGAGCGACAAGTACAGCGGCCTCGAGGCCGCCCTGCGCAGCGCCCGCATGACCTTCACCAAGGAGGCAGCCACGGGAGACCTGACAGGCACCGAGATCGTCGCCTGCGAGGATCTTCTGCCGGCGTGGACAAAGGCCGGCCCCAAGGGCGACGGCAGCCACGAGCTGAACGAAGCCTGCACCCACGAGGGCCAGAGCTGGCGCTGCTGCCAAGCGCACAACACCAACAACAACCCGGACATCGAGCCGGGCAACAGCCCCGCACAGTGGGCGCCCTACCACACCACCGACCCGACGAAGGCAAAGCCCTTCATCCAGCCGACCGGGGCCCACGACAGCTACCAGAAGGGCGAGGTCTGCCTCTGGACTGATGGCAAGGTCTACCGCTCCACGATGGAGACGGCCAACGCATACAGCCCGGAAGCCTACCCGCAGGGATGGGAGGAAGTGACTCCCGCAGGCGATCCCGACACAACCCCGGAACCCGAAACGCCCACGGAACCCGGCACAGAGCAGGAACCGGGGCAAGAGACTGAAACCGGCGGCGAGGAGACGGGCGAAACTGTCCCGGCCTTTACCCAGCCTACCGGCGCGCATGACGCCTACCAGACCGGCGACCGCGTGATCTACAACGGCCAGATCTATGAGAGCACCATCGACAACAATGTCTGGTCGCCGGACACCCATCCGCAGGGCTGGCAGCTCGTAGAGGCCGGGGACGGAGGTGCTACATGATCGAGTTAGACATCGCGCAGCTCGTGGCCCTCATGGGGATCCCGTCGGCCATCACCGGCCTGTGCTTCTGGATGGTCGAGCGCCGGCTCGCCAAGAGGGACGCTGAGCTCGACCGCCGGGACGCTGCCCGGGAGAGAAACGAGCTGCTTCTCGTGCGCAGCGTGGGGGCCGCCATCGCGCTCGGCGAGGCGACGGCCACCGCGCTGAAGAACGGCCACGCCAACGGCGAGACCGACGCGGCTCTCGAGTATGCCAAGCGCATCAAGCACGAGCAGAAGGACTTCCTCACCGAGCAGGGCATCCACGCGATCTACTGAGAGGCAGGTGACGCCCATGGGCAAATACAAAGCGAAGCGGGCATCGAAGCCGCGCCGCAGGCCGTGGGAGTTCTCGAAGAAGCTGGCGGCGTGGGCCGTCCTCGTCGCCACCCTCGCGGCCGTGGCGTCCTATGTGCTGGCCTTCCGCGATCAGCAGACCGCCAGCGATGTCACAACCACCATCTTCACCGCCTGCATCGGCTACCTCGTCAGCTATGCAGCCAAGTCGGCCACCGAGAAGATCAGCCGCAACCGGCACGGCCTCGACGCTGATGGCAACCCCATCAGCGGGGCCGGTGCCGGCCAATATACCACCACCACAACAGACAAGGAGGCAAAAGGATGAACATGATCGACATCACCCCCATCATCAACGCCGTCATCGCGCTGGCAGCCGCCGGCGTCACCGTGTTCCTGATCCCGTGGATCAAGAGCAAGACCACCGACGCGCAGCGCAAGGAGCTGCTCGAGTGGGTGAAGATCGGCGTCGCCGCTGCCGAGCAGCTTTACAAGGGGCAGGGCCGCGGCGAGGAAAAGAAGAAGTACGTCCTCGAGTTCCTCGCGTCCATGGGCTTCACCGTGGACGAGGAGGCCATCAACGCGGCCATCGAGGCGGCAGTCAACCAGCTCAACGGCGGTAACCTGCCGCTCGAATAACCAGCAAAGGGCGGGCCAACACGGCCCGCCCTTCATTTTGCAAAGGAGGCAATATCATGAACGGAAGCAAAGAGAAACCGGCGCTGAATATGCGCTACTACAACAAAGAGATCGACGACGACCTCCCCTATGTCGGCACCCTAAACTACGACGAGGAGACCGGCCACATCTATGACGAGGAGGGCGACGTCGTTGATGAGGACACCATCGCATCTTTCCTTGAAGGCGACGGAAAGGGGGACGACGAAGATGAGTAACAGCTCGCTGATCTCCTACACCAAGCTCAGCCCCAACCACTCGGGCAAGCGCACCAAGAAGATCGACACCATCACGATCCACTGTATGGCCGGCCAGCTCTCCGTCGAGAGCTGCGGCGCCCTGTTCGCTCAGAGCAGCCGGCAGGCGTCCAGCAACTACGGCATCGGCAACGACGGCCGCATCGCCCTCTATGTGGACGAGGGCAACCGCTCGTGGTGCACATCGTCCAACGCCAACGACCAGCGCGCCGTCACCATCGAGGTCGCCAGCGACGCCACTCACCCCTATGCGGTGAACAGCAAGGCATACGACGCGCTGCTGGATCTCGTGACCGACATCTGCAAGCGCAACGAGATCAAGAAGCTCGTCTGGTCGACCAACAAAAACGAGCGCATGAACCACCTGAACGGCTGCAACATGACCGTGCACCGGGACTATGCGAACAAAGCCTGCCCGGGCGACTGGCTCTACAACCGCCACGGGGAGATCGCAGCCGAGGTCAACCGCCGGCTCGGATCCGGCAGCAGCACCCCCTCCACCGGGGAGACCACCGGCAGCACGGCCGACATCAAGATCGGCGACGTGGTGGAGTTCACCGGCACCAAGCACTATGTCAGCTCCACGGCCAAGACCGCGTCGAGCTGCAAGCCCGGCAAGGCCAAGGTCACGGCCCTCGCCAAGGGCAAGGCGCACCCCTACCACCTGATCGCCGTCTCCGGCGGCGGCTCCACCGTCTACGGATGGACGGACGCGGCCGACATCAAGACCAGCGCGGCCGCCACGGACACCTCGTACCTCGTGAAGGTGACGACCGATGTGCTGAACATCCGAAAGGGCCCCGGCACCAACTACGGCACCAACGGGGACATCCGCGACAAGGGCGTCTACACCATCGTCGCCGAGAGCGACGGGCCCGGGGCCTCCAAGTGGGGCAAGCTCAAGAGCGGGGCCGGCTGGATCTCGCTGGACTACGCCAAGAAGGTCTAATTGTGCAACTTGCCACCGGCGCGGCGCGGATCGGCGCCGGCCAGAAGCTCTGAAACCGTCAGAACACACAAAAAGAGCCCGCTCGGGAGTGATCCCGGGCGGGCTTTTTCTGTTTATGCACTCATTCCTCTGTGGCGTCGTTCTCCGCTGGATCCTCGCCGCCATCGCTCTGCGCCGCCTCAGCAGCGGCCAGCTCGGCCTCAGTCGGGTGGAAGCGGACGACATAGCCGTTGACATCATAGAAGCCGCCGAGGGCGACCGTGAAGATGTCCACGATCCAACCGATCCCGAAGAAGCCGGCCGTCAGCGTCCAGATGACCCCGGTGCCAATCTTCCCCACATAGTAGCGGTGCACACCGAGCACCCCGAGGAAAATGCACAACGGCAGGACGACCGCTTTGCTTTTCGGTGAGGTGGGGCGCTGTGCTGCCGGCACGCTGGCCGGCCGGCCGCCACTGGTCGTGTACGACAGGCCCGTGCCGGGCACTCCGACGGTCGTGTGGCTTTTCCCGGTCGTGCTGACTGTGTGCTTCAGACCCTTCGGGCCGAAGGTGACGCTCGCGCTCTTTTTATTCAAGTTCACACGGATGCCGGGAGCGATCTTAATACTGCGCCGGAAACGTAAACCCATTGAAAAAACCTCCTTTTCGTCTGTCCTATTGCGTTTTTTAGTATTTAGTCACCTTTGGGATAATATTATCACGGGCGGCGTGTTATTGTCAACTTGCACTACCCATCTTTGGCATAAGTGGCAGAAAAGGAGGCGGCGCGTATTTGAAAATATACAGGCCAGAAGGCCGGTGCAATATCTCAGGCGAGCGCGTCCGCGCAGCCAGAGAGCGGGCCGGCATCTCGCAGGAGCGCCTCGCGTACAAGATCCAGATCGCGGGGCTCGACATCACGCAGAAGGCCATCAGCAGGATCGAGACCGGCGACCGCATTGTCGCCGACTATGAGCTCGAGTACCTCGCCGACGCTCTCGGCGTGACCATCTACTACCTGCTCGGAAAAGAATGAAAGCAGCGCAGCCAGAGCGGCCGCGCTGCTTTTCTCTTGTCTCCCCTCTTGACTTTATACAACAAATGTTGTATAGTAAAGACACACAAAACAAAAGGGGAGGCACTCAACATGGAAACGATCACCACCGGGAAACGCCTGAAGGCGCTGCGAGAGGATCGCGGCCTGTCTCAGTCGCAGCTCGCCAAGAAGGCCGACATCAACAGCCGAGTGCTCCAGACCTACGAGCAAGACGACCGAGACATCGCGGGGGCGAAGCTGAAAACGCTCCTCAAGGTCTGCGTCGCTCTGGAGTGCCGGCTCGAGGACATCGTCACAGACGACGAGACGCTGGCGCTGATCGCGTCATACAACAGGCGATGACAACGAAGGGCGGCCAGCCGGCCGCCCTTTTTTCTATTTCACGGAGGGATCACCATGGGGAAACACTTCAGCCACCTGACACCAACGCAGCGCACGCAGATCGACGCCTTCAGGCGCGCCGGCATGAAGGTCGTGGACATCGCCAAGGAGGTCGGCGTCCATTACACCACCATCTACCGGGAGCTCAAGCGGTGCACCTATGAACACCTGAACAGCGACTACACGACCGAGATCCGATACAACCCCGACGGGGCGCAAGCTCGGTATGAGGCCAACCTGCGGGCGAAGGGCCCGGAGCTGAAGATCGGCAACGACTACGAGCTCGCCGACTACCTGATCGGCAAGATCCGGGACGAGAAGTACAGCCCCGAGGCAGCCATCGGAGAGGCCGAGGTCATGGGCTGGCCCTTCCGGGTGCATATCTGCGCGAGCACGGCCTACAACTACATCCGGGCCGAGATCTTCGGCGACGATCTCACTGTGGAAATGTTACCGCAGCACGGGAAGCGCCGCAGGAAGCCGGAGCGGCCAGAGGGCGCCATCCCGAGAAAGCCGGCAGGAAAGAGCATAGAAAAGCGGCCGGAGATCGTGAACACGCGCACGACCTTCGGCCACTGGGAAATGGACAGTCTCGAGAGCGGCAAGGGCTACAAGCGGACGTGGCTCATGCTGACCGAGCGAAAGACCCGCCGGGAGATCATCGTCTCCATGAAGGACAAGACGAGCGAGAGCGTCGTCCGGGCCCTCAACGGCATCGAGCGGAAACTGGGCGCTCTATTCCCGCAGATCTTCCTCTCCATCACCTGCGACAACGGCACCGAGTTCTCGGACGCTGAAGGCATCGAAAACAAGCGCCGAGGGAAAGGAAAACGCACCACCGTCTACTACTGCCACCCATACACGCCGAGCGAGCGCGGCACCAACGAAAACCAAAACGGCCTGATCCGGCGACTCGTCCCGAAGGGGACAGACCTCGGCACCCTCTCGTCCCAAGAGGTGAAGGCCGCCGAGGCATGGCTCAACAGCTACCCCCGCAAAATGTTCGGTTTTCTGTGCTCCGAGCAGCTTTTCCGGGAGGAGCTGGCCCTCATTCTGGCCCGCTGAAAAATTTTTTAGACTTTTTTAGCATTTACTCTTGACAAACGGCACTCAAAGGGCTCGGTGACGCCGCAGACGAATGCGCAGATTGCAGCAGACAGAACCAGACCGATGGCGGCCTTCTTGTTCTTAGCGGTCTTGACCATAGCCAGAGCAGCACCGGCAATACCGAACATCATGCAGGGGAAGAAGCCGGACATATACATACCAAGGCTCCAGCCCACATCAGCAGAGGTCTCGCCAGCCCAGAAGTGGGACAGGTCGCCCAGACCGATGGTGTCAAACCAGAACACGTTGTTCAGAGCGTGGTGCAGGCCGGTGGGGATCAGCAGGCGGTTCAGGAAGGCGTAGATGCCAGCGCCGATGCCGCTCATGCCAGCGATGCCGTTGCCGATTGCGACCAGAGCGTCGAAGATGACGGGCCAGACGAACAGCAGAACAACGGACACCAGAATGGAGATCAGACCGGTAGCGATTGCAACGAAGCGCTTGCCGGAGAAGAATGCCAGCCAGTCAGGCAGCTGGATATCCTTGAACTTGTTGTAGCAGGCAGCGCCCACAACAGCGGCCAGAATGCCGATGAAGGAGTTGCCGGCGACCTTCTGGAAGGCGATGTAGGTAGCGGTGCCTTCTTCCAGGTGACGGACCATGCCGACCACGCCGGGGTTCAGCAGCTGCTGCATCATCAGGAAGCTGACCAGACCGGCCAGACCTGCGGTGCCGTCGTTGTCAGCAAGGCCGACAGCGGCACCAATGGCAAACAGCCATGCCATGTTATCGATCAGAGCGCCGCCTGCCTTGACCAGCAGGAAGCCAACGGTGTAAGCTGCACCGGAGGTTGCAGCACCGGGAACGCCCATAACGCCCGGAGCAAGGGCATAACCGAGACCCATCAGGATACCGCAGATCGGCAGGACCGCGACGGGGAGCATCAATGCTTTGCCCAGTTTCTGGAGATACTTCATCATAAAGCACATTCCTCCTTAAGAAATGTTTGTGTTTACAGACGCCTCTGGTTGTCGGCCGTCCATAATTCCGTAATAGAATAGTAACATATTTTTGAAAGAAAAGAAAGCCCCTTTCTCATTTTTTCTATCAAAATGCGTCAAAAGTCCTTATTTACCGGCTTTATAGTCGATAATTTTTGGCTTTTCCGCATGTGTACCGTTTTTATGTTGAAAATTCTTTTCTTTTTACATACATTTTGCCCAAAGGCTTGCATCCCACAGCCGAATCGGGTACTATACTATTATAAGAAAAGCCGGGAACCGAAGGAGGTTTACTTTATGGAATGGACTGATATCCGCCTGACCGTGGCCAAGGCCGATGCCGACAACGCCGAAGCCGTTGCCACCATGATCGCCGAGGGCGGTATTTATATCGAAGACTACAGCGACATCGAGCAGCAGGTGGCCGAGATCGCCCATGTGGATCTGATCGAGCAGGAGCTGCTGGACAAGCCCCGCGACACCGTTATCATCCATATGTATCTGGAGCCGGGCGCTTCCCCCGTGGAGACGCTGGCCCTCATTGCCGCCCGCATGGAAGCCGCCGGCATCGCCTACACCGTAGAGACTGAGGGGGTGGAGCAGGAGGACTGGCAGAACGGCTGGCGCAAGTATTATCACCCTCTGGAGATCGGCAAACGGCTGGCGGTGGTGCCCTCGTGGCAGCAGTACGACACCGACCGGGTAAAGCTGATCCTTGACCCGGGCCTTGCCTTCGGCACCGGCGGCCACGAGACCACCAGCCTGTGCATGGAAGCGCTGGACGAGCGGGTGACCGGCGGCGAGCGGGTGCTGGACATTGGCACCGGCAGCGGCATCCTTGCCATTGCGGCGCTGAAGCTGGGCGCTGCCGTGGCCGAGGGCGTGGACATCGACCCTGTGGCGGTGCGCACCGCCGGGGAGAACGCCGCGTTGAACGGCGTACAGGACAAGCTGACCGTGCTGGTGGGCGACCTTTCGGACAAGGCCAGCGGCAAATATGACATCATCACCGCCAACATCGTGGCCAACGCCATCCTGTCTCTGGCCCCCGCCGTGCCGGGCCTGATGGCGGAGGGTGCCACCTTTATTGCCAGCGGCATCATCGACAGCCGCAAGGACGAAGTGATCGCAGGTCTGGAAAAGGCCGGCCTTGCCGTTGTGGAAGTGAAGGAGAAGCGCGGCTGGGAGTGCATCGTCTGCAAGAAAGCGTAAGGAGAACCCTCTCAGGCGCTGACGCGCCAGCTCTCCCGAAGGGCGAGCTATAAGATGTAAAAGGATTGATAAAATGCCGCACCGTTATTTTACCACCGAGATCTCTGACGGCACCGCCACCCTGCGCGGGGCCGATGCCCACCATCTTGCCCGCGTGATGCGCGCAAGGCTGGGCGATACTGTCATTCTATGCGACGGCAACGCCGTGGAATACACCGCCACCATCACCGGCTTTGGGGACGAGTGCGTGGAGTTCCGGGTGGAGCCGGGCTATCCCAGCGCCGCCGAACCCGGCGTGGAAGTGACCCTGCTGGCCGGTTATCCCAAGCAGGACAAGCTGGAACAGATCATCAAGCACGGGGTGGAGCTGGGCGCAGCCCACTTCATCCCCTTCTTCAGCCGGTACTGCGTGGCCGCGCCCAAAAAAGAGGAGCAGAAGAACGAACGCTACAACCGCATTGCAGCGGAAGCCGCCAAGCAGTGCGGCCGGGGCGTTCTGCCGGATGTGGCCCTGCCGCTGCCGAACTTCGGGGCCGTGTGCCGCACCTTTGACCAGTATGACCTTGTGCTGTTCTGCTACGAGTGCGGCGGCGCACCCCTGCGCCAGCTGCTGGCAGAGACCGCGCCTGCCGACGGCAGAAAGCGGAAAATTGCCATCGTGACCGGAGCCGAGGGCGGCTTTGCCGCCGAGGAAGCCGAAATGGCCGCAAAGGCCGGTGCCAGAACGGTGGGCCTTGGCCCCCGCATCCTGCGGTGCGAGACCGCCCCGCTGGCAGTCCTTGCGTCCGTCATGACCCTGACGGGGGATCTGGAGTAACAAAAAAGCAGCTGCGTTGCAGCTGCTTTTTTGTTATTTTCAGGGTTTATGTCTCTGCTTCCCGCAGAGCTTTCTTCACGTTCAAAAGGTTCTGCGGGCTCACCGAGAAGCTGCGCAGGCCCAGCTGCAGATACTGCACCGTGTTGGCCGGGTTGCCCACCGCAAGGCCGCAGATGGTCACCGGCACGTCCCGCTCTCTGGCGGCGTCCATCACCATGGTGATGAGCTTTTTCATGGCGCTGCTGGCCGGGCGGTAGTAGTGCTCCGCGCTGGCAAGCTCACGGTCGGCGGCGTGGGTGTACTGGGTCAGGTCGTTGGTGCCGACCACAAGAAAATCGACCCCGTGCGCCACGAACTCCTCCGCCGTCAGGCAGGCGGCAGGCACACTGAGCATCACGCCGAACTTGGTATCCTCCTTGAAGGGCACGCCCCGCTCCCGCAGATGCTCCCGGCAGCGCTCCACCACGCGCATGGCGGCGTCCCAGTCCTCCACCGTCGTCACCATGGGGAACATCACCTGCAGCGGGCCACGGGCGGCGGCGCGCATCAGCGCGCAGAGCTGCGTCTCGAACTGGCGGGGCTGGCGCAGGCTGTTGCGGATGCCCCGCAGCCCCAGCTTGGAGGACTGCAGGCCCTGATAGGCGTCGGAAATGGTGCGGTCTGAGCCAAAGTCGAAGGTGCGCACGGTCACCTGCCGGCCCTGCGCCGCCGCCAGACAGGAGCAGTAGAAGAAATACTGCTCCTGCTCGTCCAGAATGCGGCCCGGCAGCATCATATAGCCGGTGCGCAGCAGGCCCACGCCCTGCGCGCCGGACTGCATGGCCGTGTCGATGTCCTCCGGCCCAAAGCAGTTGGCCAGCAGCTCAAAGGGCTGGCCGTCCTTTGTCCTGTTGGGCAGAGCATGCAGCTGCCCCATCTCTTCGTTCTCCCGCTGCAGCTCGCAGATGCGGGTCTCGGCCTGCTGGCGGGCGGCAGCATCCGGGTCCAGCGTGCACTGGCCCCCGGTGGCGTCCAAAATCACGGTGCGGCCGTCGCAGTCGTCCAGAAAATCCCGGCCCACCTGCACGATGCCCGGGATATTCATTGCCCGGGCAATGATGGCCGCGTGGCTCTGGCCGCTGCCCTCTGCCGTGATGATGCCTAAAATCATGCCGGAGGGCACGCTGAACAGGTCGGTGGGCATCAGCCGCTCTGCGGCAAGGATCACCGGGTGGTCCAGCGCCAGCCACATGCGGGGGCGGTTGGTGATGATGTTGATGACCCGCCGGGTGGCGTCCAGAATATCCACGCTGCGCAGCTGCATGTAGGGGTTATCCTTCATGTTGGCCAGCTGGTCGGCGTAGCGCTGGCCCACCTGATTCATGGCCGCAGCGGCGCCAACGCCCGCATTGATGCAGAAACGCACCTCGTTCATCATGCCCTCATCGTCCAGCATCATGCTCTGGAACTGGAAGATGGCCTGCTCGCTGGGCGCAGCGCGGTCTGCCATGGATTCCAGCTCGTCCTGCGCGGTGCGGATGGCATCGGTGAGCAGCTGCAGCTCCCGGGACGGTTTAAAGGGGCCCACGGTCGTGGTCTCCACATGGTGCTCCAACCGGCTCACCTGACCCAGCACAAGGCCCGGCGAGGCACAGAAACCTTTATAGATCTTCATTCTGGTTCACCTCCGGCAAAAGTTCCGCTTCCGGCGTGGTCAAGGTGTGCCAGACCAGCGCCTGCAGAAGGGTATTGGGCAGCAATGCCGCCAGTGCAGCCCGCGCCGCATCGGCGCTGCCCTCAAACAGCGGTGCAAAACTCTGCATCCGTGCCTGATCGCACTTTGCAAGGAACGCGTCGCACAGGGTGTGGGTGGTATAGTAGCCGGTAGGGCTCACGCCCACATCCTCGGCGGCAGCTTCCAGCGGGGCAAGGTCCGCATCCTTCATGTTGGCCAGCAGCAGGGCGGCGTCCGCCGTCAGGGTGACGGGGTATTTCTCCCGCACCTGCTTTTGCACCCGCTCAAATTTTGCATGGAAGGCAGCAGCGTCCGCGCAGCTCTGGGCGTCACAGGAGACCGCATAGGCGCACCCCCGCAGATATCCCATAGCGCGGCGGGTGTCGTAGTAGCCCAGCTCGATGTTGCGGCGGGCGGTGTCCGGGTCAAAGTGCAGGATATCCCCCAGCTCCCAGTAGCTGCGCACCATGACGGTGGGCAGGCCGGTGAGGTTCGGGCGGGTGATGCCCACCCCCTCAAGGTCCACGCACACCAGCTCCTCTGCGCCCATTTTTTTGGCAAGGCCGGTGGGCATGTTGTCGCTGTAGCCGCCATCCAGAAACTTGACCCCGTCGATGTCCCGCGCCCGCAGGGCAGGGAAGCAGGCGGCGGAGGCCATCAGGTAGTCCTTGACCTTTCCTGCCGGGATCTCGTCCAGCGTCAGCTCCCGGGCCTTGAGGCCCCGCTGCTCCACCGTGACAAGGCCAAAGCGAGTGGGTGCGGCGCGCAGGGCATCCTCGTCCAGCACCCGCTCCACGATCTCCTCCAGCGGGGTCACGTCCATGCCGCCGGCCTTCACCACACTGCGCAGGAACTGGTGCAGAGCCGAGAGGTCTGCATCCTCTTCCGGCAGCTCCATCACGTCCTTGCTGCGGATGCTCAGCCACATGTCCCGCGCCGTTTCGTACTGGTCCAGCACGAACATGGCACCGTTCAGGCTGCCCACACTGGTGCCGGTGATGATCTGCGGGTGCCAGTCCAGCTCCATCAGCGCGCGCCACACACCCACCTGATAGCTGCCGCGGGCACCGCCGCCGGCCAGCACCAGAGCCCTGCACGGGACACTGCGTTCTTCCATTGCCTCCGCCTCCTTTGATTGGTTCCGGTTTTGTTCAGATTATAGCATATTTCCGGAGAAATTTCTCCCTTTTTTTGTAAATTGAAGGCTTTCTCCCGGCTAAGAAACATGGTATACTTGTCAGGATACTTTAAAGGAGGCATTCTCATGCACTGCAGCCAATGGATCTTTGATATGGACGGCACCCTGACCGACAGCATGACCGTGGTATGGGAGGGTGCGCCGGACGCCCTGCTGCGCCGCTATGGCCGCACGCCCCGGGCCGACCTGCGTGCCACCCTGCTGAGCATGGGAATGCAGGAAGGCGCACGGTACCTGATCCGGGAATACGATCTGCCGCTGACCGAGGAGAGCTACTTTGCCGTGATGCGGGAGGTGATCGCCGAGCTGTACGAGACCGTGGAGCTCAAGCCCGGCGTGCGCACGATGCTGGCAAAGCTGCAGGCCGAGGGTGCCCGCATGTGCATCTGCTCCAACACCTGGGCCGACCAGTGCCGCACCGTGCTCACCCGCCTTGGCATTGCCGGGTATTTTTCCTTCATCGTGGAGGCGCAGGGCGCGCTGCACAAGAGCCGCCCGGAGGTGTTCTTTGAATGCATGAGCCGTCTGGGCGGTGCAGACCCCGCCCGGTGTGCGGTGTGCGAGGATGCAGTGTACGCTGCTTCCACGGCGCACGGGGCCGGATTTTACGTCGTGGGCATCGCAGACCCCGCCTCTGCCGCCGACGAGCCGGAGATGCGCCGCGTCTGCAGCCAGTTCCTCCCCCGGTGGGATGCACTGGACTGGACCGCCGTGTAATAAAAAAGGGCCGCAGAGTGCGGTTCTTTTTCATGTTAAAGGGGTATTACTCTTGCTTTTTGCCGTCAAGAAGAGTATGATATTATAAACAGGACTGTCCCAAGGGGGCAGTGCCCTCATTTCCCTGTTTTTGTAAGATATGTGAGAATACACCGTTTGATTTTTAAAATATAAAGGTATAATATCCGTAAAGAGGAGACCTTCCGTCATGAACAACCCACTCGTCAGCATTATCGTGCCAGTGTACAATGTGCAGAATAGTGTTGCCCGCTGCCTGGAGAGCATCTGTGCGCAGACGTGGAAGAATATCGAGATCATTTTGGTCAACGACGGTTCCAGAGATGAAAGCTTTTCGGTCTGTGAGCAGTTCCGCGAAAAAGACCCGCGTATCGTTTTGGTGGACAAGTCCAATTCCGGCGTGTCGGACACCCGCAACTGCGGCATGACCCTTGCATCCGGCAAGTACGTACAGTTTGTGGACAGCGACGATTATATCGAGCCTGATTTTACCGAGCGGCTGGTAACGGCCGCCGAGACCAACAATGCCGATCTGGTGATCGCACCCTATTGGATGGTGATTCCGGCAAACTCCTGCAAGGCCGGTCAGGCTCTGGAAAACCTGCAGGAGAACCTTGGCATCGAGGAAAAGCGTCCCGATGATGTGCGCGAATACGGTTTTCTGCCCGAGGGCATCTATGACCGCGACACCTTTGCCCTGCGCCTGATGGAAAAGCCCGCATCCTTCTTCTACAGCGTTCTGTGGAACAAGCTCTACCGCCGCGACATCCTTATGGACAACCATCTGCAGTTCACCAGCGAGGTGCGCTGGGCCGAGGATCTGGTATTCAATCTGGAATATATCCTGTACGCCAACGTATTCGTTTCCATCCCCAAGGCAGGCTACCACTATGTGCAGAACCCTCAGAGTATCTGCCACACCCAGATCAATCTGGCTTCCATCGTGCAGAACAAGCTGCAGGTGTTCCGCTACTACAAAGATCTTTACACAAAGCTGGGCCTGTACGACAAGGTGCAGCCGCAGCTGTACAAATTCCTGACCGCATTCTCGGAGAATGCCTATCCCGCCGGTTCGCCCCAGAAGATCATCATGGACATGGCCAACCGCTGGGGCTTTGGTGTTCTGGATGCTTCCGACAAGGAAAAGAAACGCAACGCCAAATCTGAGGCCTGAACTTCCGTACATGAGAAAGAGCTGCACAAGGCAGCTCTTTTTTGTTTGCCATTTTACCGGTCGGTCCAGCTGCGGACAGCCTCGCGCACCATGCCCTCCCGCCCGCGGGGGATGGGGATGCGCGCACCGCTGCTCATCTGCAGCTCGCCTGCCGTCAGCAGCCGGGCCGCCGCTAGATTGACCACATAGGAGCGGTGCGGCTGCAAAAAGCGGCCGTCCGCCAAAAGCGGCCTTGCCACCTCGGCAAAGGATACCCGCAGCGAAAGGGACATCACATCCTCCCCGCTGAGCAGGTGGAAACGCACCACATGGTGGGTGCACTCCAGATACTCGAGCTGGGCATAGGGCAGCAGCCGCAGGCCCTCGGCCGTGGCCACAGTGAGGGCCGGGCCATACTCCGGCTCGGTGGCGCGGGCCAGCAGGGCCGAAAGCTCCTGCTGATGCACCGGCAGCAGCAGATACTGCATGGCGTCCACCCGGAAGGCACTGTAGGCGTGGGCCGCCGTGCGGGCCGCAAAGGCCAGCGGAGCCCTGCGGCCCCGGCGGCGCAGCTCCGCAGCCGCCGAAAGCCCGGCCGGAGCCGCCACCGCTGCCAGCTCTATGAGATACAGGTCGAACCGCTCGCCCTCGGCGTCACGGCGCAGAAGTGCATCTGCGTCCGGCAGCTGCTGCACGATGCACGCATCCTGCCGCCGGGCAAAATATTCCATGCACTGACGTTCCAGCCCGCTGCGCAGGGCCGCATCCGTGCTGCATACCGCAATGTGAAAGACCATCCGACATTCCCCCCTCCGCCAGCCGCCCGCCTTGATTTTTGCGCAGGGCTGGAGTATGATAAATGAAACCTCGCTGCACCGAAAAAACAGAAATGGAGACCATTGCCATGCCGGAACCCCTTGTCAGCATCATTGTGCCCGCCTATAACGCCGCAGGCTGCATTGCCCGCTGTGTGGAGAGCATCGTCTCCCAGAGCTATCAGGAGCTTGAGATCCTTCTGCTGAACGACGGCTCCAGGGATGACACCCTTGCCATCTGCCGGAAGCTGGCCGAAGCCGACCCCCGCATCCGGGTGATCGACAAACCGAACACCGGCGCAGCCGACACCCGCAGCTGCGGCCTTGCACTGGCCAGAGGCGAGTACATCCAGTTCGCGGACAGTGACGACTATCTGCTGCCGGGCTGCACGGCAAACCTTGTGGCGGCGGCCCGGCGCAGCCGTGCCGACCTTGTGCTGGCCCCCTACCGGATGATGGTGCCCCGCAAAGACGGCGGCTATGACACCCGGGAATACAGCCTGCTGCCCGCAGGGGAGTACAGCAAGGTGGATTACCTGTGGCAGCTCACCGGCCACGCCGCCGCCTTTTACTACGGCGTGCTGTGGAACAAGCTCTACCGCCGCGACCTGATCCGGATGGCGCAGATCCGGTTTGAAAATGTCGTTTTCGCCGAGGATCAGCTGTTCAACACCCGGTATCTGCAGGCGGCGCAGCGGTTCGCCGCCATCGACGAGGCCGTTTACTGCTACATCCAGAATCCGCAGAGCGTCTGTCACACGCAGGTGAGGGTGGCAGACATGCTGCGCCACCGTGACCGGATGTACCGCGCCTACCGGCAGATGTGCATTCAGCTGGGCGTGTACGACCGGTTCCGCCTGCGGCTGCGGGGCATCTACCTGAGCCTGTTTGAAAGCCCCCTGCCCAACGGCCCGGTGCAGCGGCTTTCCGACGCCGCCGCCCGCACCCACAGCCGCATCTGAGAAAAGGAGACGCTATGGAATTTCCCCTTGTCAGCATCATCGTGCCCATGTACAACGCCGCAGGCTGCATTGCCCGCTGTGTAAAAAGCATCTGTGCCCAGAGCTATAAAAGCATCGAGATCATCCTGCTGAACGACGGCTCCAAGGACGGCACCCTCTCGGTCTGCCGTGCTCTTGCCGCTCAGGACCACCGCATCGCGCTGGTGGACAAGCCCAATTCCGGCGCGGCAGACACCCGCAATCAGGGGCTTGCACTGGCCCATGGCCGCTACGTCCAGTTCGTGGACAGCGACGACTGGCTTGCCCCGGACTTTACCGAAAAGCTCGTCACCGCCGCCGAGACCCACGCCGCCGATCTTGTGATCGCGCCCTTCTGGATGGTGTATCCGAAGGACTACGTGGAACACACCCGCCCGTGGGAAAAGGCGCTGGGCACCGTGCTCCGGCGCAACCCGCCCCGCACCCGGGCCTACGGCTATCTGCCCGCCGGGGTGTACACCGGGCAGGAGTACGCCCGGCAGCTGATCGAAAAGCCCAATACCTTTTACTACGGTGTGCTGTGGAACAAGCTCTACCGCCGGGATCTCCTCGCCGGGCACGGCATCCGCTTCCGGCAGGAGCTGTTTGCAGAAGATCAGCTGTTCAACACCGAATATCTGCGCTATGTGCGCACCGCCGTTTCCATCCCGGACATCGGCTACTATTACCTGCAGTGCAGCCAGAGCGTTTCCCACTCCAGAGTGACCACCGCCGATATCCTTCTGCTGCGGCGGCGGGTGATGGGCCTGTACAAGAGCATCTATACCGAACTGGGCATCTACCCGGAGACCCGGGCCGCCATTCTGCGCTCCGCTTTTGGCGAAAACGAGTTCACCCTGCCGCCGCTGGACACCCCGCAGGCCCATTCCTGCAGGCTGTAACCGGCTGTTTCCGCGGGCAAAACGGCGCACTACTTTTCTGAAAACCACACACCCGGACTGCCGCTGTACGGCATCCGGGTGTTTCTGTTTTTATCCGGCTCAGCAGCCGATGGAGGCGCACTTTTCGGCCAGCCAGACCCGCTCCTCCGCGTTCAGGTGCGGGGCCAGCTTTGCAAACACCTGACGGTGGTAATCGTTCAGCCATGCAAGCTCGTCTTTGTCCAGCACGCCGGGCAGGATGGGCGAGGTGGCAATGGGCACAAAGGTCAGCGGCTCAAAGCCCAGAAAAGTGCCGTACTGGTTATCCGTCTTGTGGATGCACACCAACTCGTTCTCGATGCGGATGCCCACAAGGTCGGTCTCGTAGACGCCGGGCTCATCGGTGACCACCATGCCGGGACGCATCCGGGTGGTGTTGCGGCTGTTCAGGGCATGGGGGCCCTCGTGCACATTGCCCACAAAGCTGACGCTGTGGCCGGTGCCGCAGCGGTAGTTGATGAGGTGGCGCCACAGCGGCTCCCGGGCGATGGTATCGATCATCTTACACTCGCAGTAATCCAGCCAGACGGCCCTGGCAAGGTCGATATGGCTCTGCAGGGTCCATGTGTAGAAGCGCTTTTCGTCCTCGGTCAGCTCACCCAGTGGATAGGTGCGGGTAATGTCGGTGGTGCCGTCCATGTAGGTGGCACCGCTGTCCACCAGCAGAAAGCCCTTCTTTTCCAGCACAGCGTGATCTTCCGGGGTGGCGTGGTAGTGCATCATGGCCGCATTGCCGCCGTAGGCCGCAATGGTGCCAAAGCTCTCCACAAGGAATTTATCGTCCGCACTGCGGTACTTGTGCAGGATCTCGTCCACGGTCAGCTCGGTCAGGGTCTTACCGGCGGCAAGGCGGCTTTCCAGCTCCATCTGGAACCGCACCATGGCCACAGCGTCCCGGATATGGGCCTGCTTTGTGTGGGCAAGCTCCGTTTCGTTCTTCACGCCCTTCATCAGCAGCAGCGGGTCGGTGCCGTCCTTCACGGTGAGGGCGGCATTCTGTTCCAGCACCTGATATACGGCGTAGTTGACGGTGGCCGTCTCAGCCAGCACGGTCTGCGGCTCGGTCTCGGCAGCAAGGTAGGACAGCACATCATCATACTCCGCCAGCGTGACGCCGTTTGCTTCCAGCTCTGCCCGGGCTTCCGGGGCCACGCGGGCTGTGTTGATGAACAGCACCGCCCGGTCCGGGGTCACGTAGCAATAGGCCATGGCGTAGGGGGTGCACTCGATGTCCATGGCGCGCAGATTCAGCAGCCATGCCAGATTGTCCAGCTTGCCCACGAACTGCGCGGTGCAGCCCAGTTTCCGGAGCCTGCCGCGCAGCTGTTCCAGCTTTTGGGCGGGGGAGAAGCCCGCATACTCCTCCGGCAGGATCCACGCCGGGGTGTCCGGCAGGGCGGGGCGGCCCTCGGTCCACAGCTCGTCCTCAAGGCGCAGCGTCCGGATGGAAGCGCCCTTTTTCTCCAGTGCCTTTTTCAGGCCGTTCACGAGGGCCGTGCTGGCGGTCAGGCCGCACAGGCCCAGCGCCTCCCCCTCGTTCAGGGCATCGGCACAGTATTCCTCCACGGTGGGCACACCCGGCTCCCCCATGCGCTGCAGCTCGATCTCGGTACCGGCAAGCTCTTTTTCTGCCTGCACGAAGTACCGGCCATCGGCCCACAAGGCGCTCCCGGTGCGGGTGACGACAAGGTTGGAGTTCTCGCCGTGGAACCCGGAGAACCAGGTCAGGCTGGTGTAGTGGGCGGGCAGGTACTCACTGGCATGGGGGTCCCCCACCGGGATCAGATAAACAGCCACGCCGTTTGCGGCCATGACGGCACGCAGCGCGGCAAGGCGCTCGGGTACGGTATTCATGCTCATAATGACAGCTTCCTTTTTTCTATGGCCGGACCGCCGGAAAAGCCCCCGGCGGCAGGGAATTTTTCTGTGTCCTATTGTATCATTCCGGGAAAAAGATTGCAATGCAGGGGAGTACGAACCCTCTCCGTCATCGCTGCGCGATGCCACCTCCCCCGAAAGGGGGAGCTTTATTCGTGTCGACCTTCAGAAAACAAAAAGCTCCCTCCCCGGGAGCTGGCGAATGCAGTGAGCCTGAGAGGGTTGGCGTCCTCCCAGCAAAACCGTCAGGTTTTGACTGAGGGAGTTCGTTCTCCTTCAAAATGCCGCCAATTTGCAAAAAAAGTTACAATTTTTTCTTGAAAAAGGCCGTTTTCCCATTGACAGCCTTGTTATAATAGGAATGTAAGATATTTGAGCCAGCACTCTGCGGCTCTTTGCGCTAAAAAGAAAGAGGCAATTGAATCATGACCAAAATCGATATTTTCTCCGGCTTCCTGGGTGCCGGTAAGACTACGCTGATCAAAAAGCTCATCAAAGAGGCCTTTGCCGGCCAGCAGGTCGTTCTGATCGAGAACGAGTTCGGCGAGATCGGCATTGACGGCGGCTTTCTGAAGGAAAGCGGCATCCAGATCAACGAGCTGAACGCCGGCTGCATCTGCTGCTCTCTGGTGGGTGACTTCCGCACCGCCCTGCAACAGGTGGTGGAGCAGTACCACCCCGACCGCATCGTGATCGAGCCCTCCGGCGTGGGCAAGCTCTCCGACGTGACCCGCGCTGTGGAAGGCGTGGCCGAGCATCTGGATGTGCAGCTGAACAGCTTTGTCACCGTGGCCGATGTGAACAAGGTCAAGATGTATATGAAGAACTTCGGCGAGTTCTACGACGACCAGATCAGCCACGCAAGCTGCATCCTGCTCAGCCGCACCCAGACCACCAGCGAAGAGAAGATCGCCGCTGCAGTCGCCCTGCTGCGCGAGAAGAACCCCACCGCTACCATCGTGACCACCGCATGGGACGAGCTGACCGGTGAGCAGATCCTGAAGGCCATGTCCACCAAGGACGACTTCAAGGCAGAGCTGATCGCCATGGCTGCAAAGGCCAACGAAGAGCACACCCATGAGGACGAGGAAGAGGAGCATCACCACCATCATCACCACTATGACGAAAACGGTGTGTGCAGCTGCGGCCATCATCACGACCACGATGATGATGACGACGAGGATGAGCACGAGCATCACCACGATCACGATGAAGAGGATGACCACGATGAGCACGAGCACCATCATCACGATCATGATGACCATGACCATTGCTGCTGCGGCCACCATCACGACCACGATGATGACGATGACGAGGACGAGCATCATCACGACCATGACGGCCACTGCTGCGGCCATCACCATCATCATGACCACGACGCTGACGAGGTGTTCACCAGCTGGGGCGTCGAGACGGCCCGCAAGTTCACCAAGGCAGAAGTGGAGCACGCCCTCACCGAGCTGGATACCGGCAATTACGGCATGATCCTGCGCAGCAAGGGCATCGTGAACGGCGGCGCAGACGGCTGGCTGGAGTTCGACTATGTGCCCGGCGAGTGGGAAGTGCGTGCCCGCGGTGCAGATGTGGGCGGCAAGCTGGTGGTCATCGGCTCCAAGCTGAACGAAAAGGCCATTGCAGAGCTGTTCGGCTGCTGAACCCCTCTTCCGGCGCTCCGCGCCAGCTCCCGCAGCGAGGGAGCAGAGAGGACGAATCATCGATAAGGAGAAACCATTCCTATGGCAAAAGAAATTCCGGTCTACCTGTTTGTGGGCTTCCTCGAAAGCGGCAAGACCAAATTCATTCAGGAGACCTTTGAAGACCCCAACTTTGACTCCGGCGACAAGACCCTGCTGCTGATCTGCGAAGAGGGCGAAGAAGAGTATAATCCCAAAAAGTTCGCCTTTCCCGGCGTGACCGTCAAGGTGCTGGAGGACAAGGCCGAGCTGAACCCGCAGAATCTGCTCAAGCTGGAAAAGGAATCCGGCGCAGGCCGCGTGGTCATTGAGTACAACGGCATGTGGCTGCTGCAGGATCTGGCCGAGGCTCTGCCCGAGAGCTGGATCGTGTACCAGTGCATCGCCACCGCTGACGGCACCACCGCCCTGACCTACGCCCGCGACAACTCCATGCGCAGCCTGCTGCTGGACAAGATCGCCCGCAGTGAGCTGATCGTGTTCAACCGCGCCGAAGCCGTGAACAATGACGCCGCCCGTCAGGAGCTGCACAAGCTGGTGCGTCAGGCTTCCCGCAAGTGCGACATCGCCTACGAGTTTGCCGACGGCAGCGTGGCCTATGACGATATCCCTGATCCGCTGCCCTTTGACATCAACGCGGACATCATCGACATTCCGGATGACGATTTCGGCATCTGGTACATGGACTGTCAGGACGAGCCCCAGAAGTACACCGGCAAAACGGTCAAATTCCTTGCACAGGTGTGCCAGACCAATCGTGCCGGCAAGAACAGCTTCGTGCCGGGCCGTTTCGCCATGACCTGCTGCGTGCAGGACATCCAGTTCGTGGGCTTCCCCTGCAGCTACGATGGCTACAAGGCGCTGGAGCAGCGCGCATGGGTGCGGGTGACCGCAAAGGTAGGCTACAAGTTCCATAACATCTACCGCGGCAAAGGCCCGGTGCTCACCGCTGTGTCGGTGGAGCCCGCCGAAAAGCCGCTGGAAGATGTAGTAACATTCTCTTGATCTGATCTTTCAAGGAGGTCCCGGCATGAAAACACTGTTCCGTATCCTTGGCACGGCTGCTGCGGTAGCCGTTACCGGTGCTGCCATCGTGGCACTGGACAAGATCCTGAACCAGAAAGACCCGCTCCACGTGGAGGAAGTAGAATTCCCCGAGGACGCCGAGCTGGACCCCAAGGAGGCCGAAAAGGCTGCCGAGGCCTACGCCGAGGGCGAGGCAAAGGCGACAGACGAGGCCAACGCAGAGGCCGCTGCCGCCGAAACCCCGGAAGCGGCTGCTGAACCTGCTGCCCAGCCCGCCGAAGAAGCCGCTGCCCCGGCAGCACCCGCAGAGGGCGGCGAGAAGCCGGTGTGCGACCCGGAGGCGCCCAACCCGAACCCGGTGGAGGCAGGCCCCGCCGTGGCGCCCAAAGACGAGAGCGGAAAATTCGATCCCACCAAGATTGCCGAAGCCAGCGACTTCGGCGACTGGGAAGAACAGGGCTGCAAAGGATAACATATGACTAGAAAAGGGACGATGTGAACATCACATCGTCCCTTTTTGGTTATTCTCCTCTTGCCAGCTGCTGCAGCTTTTTCCGGTCCAGCACCTGCACGCCGCCCCGGAACAGCCGCACCCAGCCCTCCTGTGCAAAGTATTTCAGCATCCGGCTCACCACCTCGCGGGCGGAGCCCATATACTTTGCCATCTGGTCGTGGGTCATGCGCACCTCATCACCGCCGGTCTTGGCCAGCTCATCGGTGAGAAAAATGGCAAGCCTGCGGTCTGCGCTCATGAACAGCACCTGCTGCATGGTCCACATGCTGTCGGAAAAGCGCTCCGCCGTCATCTGATAGGCGTAGCAGCGCACATGCACGTTCTGCTGCATCAGCCTGCGGAAGATGCCCGCGCTGATGCAGTAGGCTTCGGTGTCCTCTTCGGCATCGATATACAGGTCGATGTTCACCGAGTCCATGACGCAGGAGGCCGACAGGATGCACACCTCCCCGCCGAACAGGCGGTAAAGGGTCACGTCCCGCCCGTCCTCCGAGAGCAGATAGGCCCGCAGCTGGCCCGAGCGCAGCAGCAGGATGCCCACACAGCTTTCCAGCGGGCTGTGCACCCTTGCCCCCTTTGCGTAGTGCACCGGCCGGGTGTAGCGGCAGAGCATCTCCTGCTCCTCCGGCGTCAGGTCGTTCCAGAAGGGAAAGCCTTTGGCAAGACAGCCACGGTGGTCGGTCGCTTTTTCCGTCATTCCATTCATCCTTTCCGCAGGGCCTTGGCGGCTTCGGTGCCAGCCTGTGCGCCCTCATACACGGCCTTTGCCACCTGCAGCAGGCCGCCGGTGCAGTCGCCCGCCGCATACAGGCCGGGCACGGTGGTCTGCATCCGCGCATCCACAACGATGCGGTTCCCGTCCACCTCTGCGCCGATCTTCCGGGCCAGTGCGGTGCTGCCCGCCACACCCAGCGCCACGAACATGCCGCTGACAGGCAGCTGCGCTCCGCCGGACAGCTGCACGCCGGTGACAACGGTTTCGCCCAGAACAGCCTCCACGGCCTGCGGACAGACCGTGACCTCCGGCGGAAAGTCCGCCGTCAGCGGTGCGCCGTTGGTCAGCAGGGTGACGCTGTGCACCACCGGCAGCAGAGCCTGCACCTCGTGCAGGGCGTACTCGCCGCTGCCCAGCACCGCCACGTCCTTTCCACGGTAGAAAAAGGCATCGCAGGCGGCGCAATAGCTCACACCGTGCCCCTCCAACCCGGCAAGGCCCGGGATGCGCGGCACCGCCCGGGATGCGCCCGTGGCCAGAATGACAGCGTCCGCCGGGTAATTTTTATCCACTGTTTCTACGGTGAGTTTATCCGTATAGGTCAGGCCCACCGCTTCGGCCGTGACGAACTGCACGCCCAGACGTCTGGCGTTTTCCATGCTGCGGCGTTCCAGCTCCGCACCGGAAACAGGCTGGGCAAAGCCGTAGTAGTTTTCAATTTTTTCGGCGCGGTCAAGGGCACCGGGGCCTTTGGTGAGCACCGTGGTATCCACACCGGCGCGGACAGCGTACAGCGCAGCGGAAATGCCCGCCGGGCCGGAACCGACAATGATAATGCTGGGCATGGGAAGCCCCTCCTTCGGATGCATTTTTCTACAGTATACACCTTTTTTTGAAAAATTTCCGTGACCGGGTCGCAAAACATCGTTTTTTGGGGACGGTCCTGCTCCGGTTCGCTGTCAATGGATCGCCCCATGCACAAACGCGCTGTCGTACAGGAATCTTCCTGCGCGGCAGCGCGCTTTTTTCTTTCTTCAGAACACCAGCTGCACCAGCAGCACATAGCACAGCGTACCGCCCGCGACGCTGAGCAGGGTCTCGTGCTTCCACTTGTGCAGACCCACCGTCACCAGCAGGGCGATGGCCTCCGGAATGCCGCGGCTGCCCGCAAAGGGGGTGACGCTTTTCAGGCAGTAGACGATCAGCATTCCAAAAATGGCTGCGGGCAGCACCCGGCCCAGATACCGCACCATCTCCGGCGGCTGCTGATCCTTGGAAGAGAACACCACAAAGGGCAGAAAACGGGTGAGCATGGTGGCGGCTGTACACACCGCAATGGTCAGGCCCATCTGAACGGCGGTCATGCGCCCACCTCCCCGGTCTCTTCTGCGGGGCTCTCGGCCTTTTCAATGGGTTTACGCAGGGCCAGCAGCAGGATCAGGATGCATCCCATGGAGGGCAGCAGAAAGCTGCCGGAGCCAAAAAACACCAGACACGCCAATGGGGCGGCAAGACCGATCAGGGCGCTGTAGTGCTGCCGGTCCTTTTCCCACTGGTTGAGGAAGATCACCGTGAACATGGCGGTCATCACAAAGTCCACACCCTCGGTGCTGAAGGGCAGCACCGAACCCACCACCGCGCCAAGACCGGCGCTGAACACCCAGTAGCACTGATCCAGCAGGGTGATGAAGAACATGAACCAGCCCCTGTCCACCCCTTCCGGCGGCTCGGCCGAGCAGGTGATGGAAAAGGTCTCGTCGCTCATGGCAAAGATCATATAAAAGCTGCGCAGGCCGTAGCCCTTGTAGCGCTCCAGCATGGCAAGGCCGTAGAACAGATGCCGCGCCTGGATCATCAGCGCCATCAAAAAGGCCGAAAGGGGCGAGAACGCGCTCAGCAGCAGGCTTGCCAGCACAAATTCCAGCGAGCCGCCGTAGACCACCGTGCCCATGAGCATGGGCATCCACACCGGCAGGCCCAGCGACTGCACATAAATGCCATAGCCCATCCCCAGCACAAAATAGCCCGCCAGCACCGGGATGGTCTGCGGTGCGGCGGCGCGCAGTGCCCGCCATACGGTGCTCTGCCGCCTTGTCAGTTGTTGTCCGGTTGCATATTCCATTGGTCTTCCCTCAAAAAAACAGCATAGGGTCTTTGACCGCAGCCGCAGTGCTGCCGTCAAACCCACTTTTTCGATATGTAGATGTCTGTATTATTATAGCAGGTTTCACGGCTTTTGCAAGAGTAGCGGCCCCGCTGCCATGGAAACCAGTTTTCCGCATGAAGGCTTCCCCTGCCGGCCCTGTTCGGCTCCATGGCGCTGGGTCTGTTCGCCAGCTCGTCCAGCGGCAGCAAGGTGGTCAAGGGCGGCATCAAGGGCGTGCTGCCGGTGCTGGTCATCATGACAGTGCTCTCCCTCGCCGCACGCCTTGCAGGCTACGGTTCCGTGCTGGGCGGCCTTGTGGGCATCTTTATCATCGTGATGCTGCCCATCGGCATCCTGACCTCCTACGTACTGTGGAAGAAGGGCAGGATCCAGGTAGTGGATAAAGAGCAGAAGTAACGATACATAAAAACCCTCCCGGCCAGCGACCGGGAGGGTTTTTGCTTATTCTGCGTTCTTTTTGTGCAGGTCCAGTTCCGGCATCAGCTCCTCGCTCACGATGGTGAGCATCTCTTCCAACTTTGCGCAGTCCTCGGGGGAGAAACGCTCACGGGCGCGCTCCACCACGGTGTGCAGGTAGGAATAGCTGATGTTGTAGTAATCGATATATTTCTGGGTGGGACGCAGGTTGTATTCGCGCCGGTCGGTGGTGGACTGGATCTTTTCCACATAGCCTTTTTTCACCAGACTGCCGATCTTATACGCCGCATTGGGGGTGGAGATCTGCATCATGCGGGAGAACTCCGCAATGGTGGGCTCGCCCATGGCCATGATGCCCTCCATGCAGAAGGATTCCACCGTGGTCAGGGTGGCTTCCCGGGTGGCAAAGCGCTGAAAAATGTTCTGGTAAAAGTGCAGCTTGAATTTGGTATATACGTCCTGAAATGCCTGTTCCAGCATGGGTCGTGCGCCTCCGATGGTTCATTTTCTTTCAGTATACCACATTTTGCACGCAGCGCAAAGGGAAATCACGGAGAAGCTGAGCGACCTTTTCAGGCCTGCTTCGTCTTTTTGGTGCGCAGGCGGATCACGTTCAGCACCGCCAGCTCCACCGCAATGGCAACAGCCAGCAGGATCAGCGAGGTGAGCAGGCTGCCGTTGGCACCCAGAAAAGCCTGTGCAATGCCTGTAATGACATAGCACACTGCCGCGCAGGAAGCCGCCGTAATGGCGTAGGGCAGCTGGGTGGACACATGGTTCACATGGCTGCAGTGGGCACCGGCGGAGGCCATGATGGTGGTGTCCGAGATGGGGGAGCAGTGGTCGCCGCAGACGGCACCGGACAGGCAGGCCGCAATGGAAATGACCAGCATCTCACCCTCCGGGAAGGCATGGCACACAATGGGGATGAGGATGGAGAAGGTGCCCCAGGAGGTGCCGGTGGCAAAGGCAAGGAACACTGCCACAAGGAAGATGATGACCGGCAGCATGTACTGCAGGGCAGAGGCGGAGCCGTTCAGCAGGTTTGCAACATAGTACTTTGCACCCAGCAGGCCGGTCATGCCGGACAGGGTCCATGCGAGGGAGAGGATCAGCATGGGGCTGACCATGGCCTTGAAGCCCTCGGGGATGCAGGCGGCAAAGTCCTGAAAGGTCATCACGCTGCGCACGCGGTAGAACACAAAGGTGAACAGCAGGGCGATGCTGCTGCCCAGCACAAGGCCGGCAGAAGCGTTGCAGTCCGCAAAAGCGGTAACGAAGTCCACGCCCTCAAAGAAGCCGCCGGTGTAGATCATGCCAAAGATGCAGGCTGCGATCAGCACCAGCACCGGGGCAATCAGGTCCGCCACATGGCCGCAGGTGTCGGTGCCGTCGTCCACATCGTTGCCGTAGGGACGGTCCTCGGTGGTGAACAGGTCGCCGTTTTTCGCGTTGTCCTCGTTGAGCTTCATGGAGCCGAAGTCCGTGCCGGTGAAGATGAGGAACAGGCTCATCACAATGGTGAGCAGGGCATAGTAGTTATAAGGAATGGTGCGCAGGAACATGGTAAAGCCGTTGATACCGGAGCCTTCGGGCACGCTGGAAGTGACCGCAGCCGCCCAGCTGGACACGGGTGCAATGATGCACACCGGGGCCGCAGTGGCGTCGATCAGGTAGGCCAGCTTTGCGCGGGACACCTTCTGCCGGTCGGTGACCGGGCGCATGACAGAGCCCACAGTCAGGCAGTTGAAGTAGTCGTCCACAAAGATCATCACGCCCAGCAGCAGGGTGGAAAACTGCGCACCGGCCCGGGAGTGGATGTGGGTGGAGGCCCAGCGGCCGAAGGCTGCCGAACCGCCGGCCTTGTTCATCAGGGCCACCAGAATGCCCAGCATCACCAGAAAGATCAGGATGCCCACGTTGCTGCTGTCCGAGAGCTTGGCGACCATGCCGCCGTCTTCGTTGAAGAACAGGGTGTTGATGGCCAGTTCCAGATTGCCGTTGGCGTACAGCAGTGCACCGGACGCGATGCCCACCAGCAGGGAGGTGTACACCTCCTTGGTGTTCAGCGCCAGCACAATGGCGATCACCGGCGGCAGCAGCGAAAAGATGGTGCTGTACACCGCACAGGTATAGGTGGACGGGTCCGCGATCTTGCCGGGCGTTGCCGCTGTGCACCACAGCAGCAGGGCAAACACCAGCAGGGCTGCGAACCATGAAAGGTTCTTGTTTTTCATAACGGATTCCTCTTTTTTCAATTTTTCGGGGATGCATACCCCTCTTTGCGCAGGAAAAACTATCCCCATCGAATGCAAAGGGAGGTGTGCGCCGCGCCGGATTATAAAGCGATGTATTTTGAGCTGTTCCGGGCCAGCGTGCAGGCCGCACAGCTTTTGCAGGCCGCGCAGCAGCAGGCCGAAAAACAGCTGCTGGAAGCAGACTTGCCGCCGATCCGATTGGAGCAAACAGAGCAAACGGATGAAGAATAGTTTTCTTCGGTCAGCGTCCTCGCCCTCTCAGTCACCTTCGGTGCCAGCTCTCCCAAGGGGAGAGCCCTTGGCAAAACCGGGAACTTTACCGTACTGCCAAAGCCTCCCGCTTTGAGGAAAGACTTCCCCCGGTCGGGGGAAGATGCCGCATAAGCGGCAAAAGGGGGAATCTGGCGAGCGTATGCGAGACTGAGAGGGCGAGCCCGTTTGCCTTTTAGCCCTTCTTCGCCTCTGCCTTGGCGGCAAACTTTGCGTCGTTCACCACAAAGCGCTCGTGGGTACCGCCGCCCACAGGGCCTTTTTCGTCGTGCAGGGCCACCTTGAAGGTGAGCTTGCGGCCTTCTACCGCCACCAGCTCGCTCTCGCAGGTCACGGTCATGCCCACGGGGGTGGGGGCGGTGTGCTCCAGCTCGAGCTTGGTGCCCACCGAGCCATTGCCTTCGCCCAGTGCGTCGGCCACGCTCATCCAGCAGGTCTTTTCAGCCAGCGCCACCAGTGCCGGGGTAGCAAACACCTCCAGCGTGCCGCTGCCCATGGTCTTTGCGGTATTGGCTGCGGTGACGAGCACGCTCTGTGCCCCGCGGATACCGGTTTCCAATGTCATATACTTTCCTCTCCTTTTGCGCGCCGTATGGCGCATTTTATTTTTGAACACCTTTATAAGATACCACATTTTGCACCAGAACGCACCCTGTTTTGCGCTTTTTTGTAAATTTCTCTTTTTCTTTTTGCGCAAACGGGCTGTCATGGCCTCTCCCTTTGGGGGGAGGTGGCACCGAAGGTGACGGAAATGGCGAGGACGCTGCCCATGCGGCGACCTCTTTTTTTGTTTTCACCGTCGCTCCAATCTGCACCCTTTTTGCGATTCAAAAACGCAAATTTCCTGCGTTTTAAGGCAGATTTCATCAATTCAGCGCAGATGTCCAAAATCTTTGAAAAAAACCTTGACAAGGGGCATTCCGCGTGCTACTATGAACACATGAACAGACGTTCATATGAATCTGCTGCGAAAGGAGCTGTCAACATGCCTGAGACAAAAGACCCCGCGCCCGCCCTGCAGCCGGAAGGCCCGGATATGCCGGACGACGAAGTGCTGTACGAGCTGGCCGACCTGTTCCGGGTGTTCGGCGACTCCACCCGCATCAAGATCCTGTATGCACTGCACGACAACGAGCTGTGCGTGCAGGACATTGCAAATGCGGTGGCGCTGAGCCAGTCGGCGGTGAGCCATCAGCTGCGGGTGCTCAAGGATTCCAAGCTCGTGCGGTTCCGGCGCGAGGGCAAAACCGTTTACTACGCACTGGACGATGACCATGTGCGCAGCATCCTCTCCATGGGGATGGATCATATCGAAGAGTGATTCCAAGAAAGGCTGGTATTGACGATGAAGAAGAGCTACAAGATCGAAGTGGACTGCGCAAACTGCGCACAGAAGATGGAGGACGCTGCCAACAAGGTCGCAGGCGTGGCAAGTGCGACCGTCAGCTTCATGACCCAGAAGATGAAGGTGGAGTTTGCCGAAGGCGCAGACCCCCACGACACCATGGTGAATGTTCTGGCCGCCTGCAAGAAGGTGGAGGACGACTGCGAGATCTTTGACATCTAAGTGCATTTTCTCCCTTCAAAATGCCCCGCTCCCCTTCGGGGGAGTTTTTTATAGGGAATGTTTTTTGTGTTGAAAAAACAGACTGTTTTCAACAGTTTCCACCCGGTTTTCAACATCCTTTGCGGAAAACTTGCAAAAGAAACGTGAAAAAGTGCTTTTCCGGCAGAAAAACTGCGTGGAAAACCCGGGTAAAACCGTGGAATATCCATTTTTATGGGGAAAAATTGTTGAAAAGTCCCCGCCTGCCGCAGCGCAATGCGGCCCATGATCCCCCAAAAAAGGAGAACTTTACTATGAATAAAAAGCAGAAAAAGAACCTGCAGCGCATCATCGCTGCGGTGGTTCTGGTGCTCATCCTCAAGCTGCTGCCCCAGTTCCCCACACCGGTGGAGCTGGCGCTGTACTGCATCCCGTACCTCGTGGTGGGCTGGGACGTGCTGCGCAAGGCACTGCTTGGCATCAAGAACCGCCAGCCCTTTGACGAGTGCTTCCTGATGGCCGTTGCCACCGTGGGTGCGTTTGCGCTGGGCGACTACGTGGAGGGCTGCGCCGTTATCATCTTCTACCAGATCGGCGAGCTGTTCCAGAGCGTGGCCGTGGGCAAGAGCCGGCAGAGCATTTCCAGCTTAATGGACATCCGCCCGGACTACGCCAACATTGAGGGCGAGGACGGAAAACTGGAGCAGGTGGACCCGGACGATGTGGAGATCGGCACCGTGATCGTGGTGCAGCCCGGTGAGCGCGTGCCCATCGACGGCGTGATCGTGGAGGGTGCTTCTGCCCTGAACACCGCCGCCCTGACCGGCGAGAGCCTGCCCCGCGACGTGCAGACCGGCGATGAGGTCATCAGCGGCTGCGTGAACATGACCGGCCTGCTGAAGGTAAAGACCACCAAGGAATTCGGCGAATCCACCGTTTCCAAAATTCTGGACCTTGTGGAAAATTCCAGCATGAAGAAGGCCCGTGCCGAGAACTTCATCACCCGGTTTGCCCGCGTGTACACCCCCGCCGTGTGCTACAGCGCACTGGCTCTGGCCTTTATCCCGCCGGTGGTGCTGCTGCTCATGGGCCAGCCCGCCCGCTTTGGCGACTGGGTCTACCGTGCATTGACCTTCCTGGTCATCAGCTGCCCCTGCGCACTGGTCATCAGCATCCCCCTGAGCTTCTTTGGCGGCATCGGCGGTGCATCTGCCTGCGGCATTCTGGTCAAGGGTTCCACCTATCTGGAAGAGCTGGCCCGCACCGGCATCGTTGTGTTCGACAAGACCGGCACCCTGACCCAGGGCACCTTTAAGGTGACCGGCATCCACCCCGCAGAGGGCACCACGGAGCAGCAGCTTCTGGAAGCCGCCGCACTGGCCGAGAGCTGGTCCAAGCATCCCATCTCCCTGAGCATCAAGACCGCTTACGGCAGGGAGATCGATCCGAACCGCGTCACCGACGTGCAGGAGCTGGGCGGCCACGGCGTCACCGCAAAAGTGGACGGCAGGACCGTTGCTGCCGGCAACGCCCGCCTGATGGAAAAGCTGGGCCTGAACGTCCCCGCCGTCAGCGAGACGGGCACCCTCGTACATGTTGCCATTGAGGGTAGGTACGCGGGCTATCTGCTGATTGCCGATGTGGTGAAGCCCCACAGCGCACAGGCCATCCGGGGCCTGAAGGACGCCGGTGTGCGCAAAACCGTCATGCTGACCGGCGACGCCGAGCCCGTGGCAAAGGCCGTTTCCGCAGAGCTGGGTCTGGATGAATACCATGCAGGCCTGCTGCCGGGCGACAAGGTAGACCAGATCGAAACCCTGCTCGCCGCAAAGCGGCCCAAAGAGAACCTCGCCTTTGTGGGCGACGGCATCAACGATGCCCCCGTTCTGTCCCGTGCCGATGTGGGCATCGCCATGGGTGCGCTGGGCTCCGATGCCGCCATTGAGGCCGCAGACGTGGTGCTGATGGACGACGACCCGGCCAAGATCGCGCTGGCCATGCGCATTGCCCGCCGCACCCTGCGCATCGTGTATCAGAACATCGTGTTTGCACTGGCCATCAAGTTTGCCTGCCTTGTGCTGGGCGCGGTCGGCATGGCCAGCATGTGGACCGCCATCTTTGCCGATGTGGGCGTGATGGTGCTGGCCGTGCTCAACGCCACCCGTGCCCTGTACACCAGGGACCTTGCCCGGAAAAACGAACTGTAAGGCCCGTCCTGTTTCATAGCGGATCTGCCGTGCATCCTGCAAAGGATCCACGGCATTTTTTATCCGGCGCACAGCGGCCCCATCCGGTCTTCCGCAGCGGCTGCATGATGGCTGCGCGCGCTGCGCTGTGAGAGACGCAGGATGCCGGCTTTCATGCACCAAAATCCCGCTCCATGGCTGGAACTTCCGCATTCCAATTTCTTCCGGAAATGATTGCTCTTTCGCCGAGAACGTGGTAAAATGAAAATCTAACACTCAAAAAATGCACATTTTTATCAGGGTGTATCTGAAACATCAAAAATTCAGTCTATTTCTACATAAAGGGGCCGTTTAGGGCAATGTTTTCGGAAGAGTAGGTGTTTTGTGCTCGGTTGGAAGCGTTTTCGTAAGCAGAGTGCACCGAATGGATATGGGCAAAAGGCCGTTCCGGCAGTGTGCACTGCTTATGAAAACGGTTCTCCGTTCAAAACAAGAGGAAGGATGGAAATATGAAGCTGTTTTCCTACCTGTCTGTGGCGGTGCTGCTTCTAAGCAGTCTCGCACTTGCAGCGTACTCCCCGGATCTGCTCTCAGCGCTGATCGTTGGTCTTATGTGCATCATTGCACTGGCCGGGTGCATTCACGGCCTTTTACCGACCATCTCCATTACGGGCGGTCTGCTGAACGGCCAAAAAAGCATCCGCAAGGCGTCTGAGACCGAAGGCAGCTCCGCATGGGTCGCGGCCCTGCAGATCGAACGCTTTTTCCAGCAGAAGACGCTGGACGGACTGTTTGAGGAATATCGTGAAAAAGTGCAGCATCAGCGTGAGACCGGGCAGATCGTCAGCGATCTTGACGAAGTGCTCAATGAAGACGTGCTGGCGCTGCACACATGGAAAGGCGTTATCGCGCAGCTGCCCGGCACCCTGACCGGTCTGGGCATCCTTGGCACCTTCGTGGGTCTGCTGCTGGGCCTGCGGGGCATCAGCTTCGTCACGGTGGAAGCAGCACTGGGCAGCGTGCAGTCCATTCTGGCCGGCATCAACACGGCATTCTACACCTCTATTGCAGGCGTGATCCTGCGATCCTCTTCAACATCACAAACAATGTCCTGCGCACTATCATGAATCGCGAGACCGGGCTGTTTCTGGAAGAATTCCACAAGTCGGTCATTCCCACCACCGACGAGCAGGCGCGCTACAGCAGCCGCCGCGAAGTGCGGCAGATTCTGGAGCTGCTGGAGCGCCTGCCCAGAAATGCGGGCAACGGCGTTCTGAGCCGCGAGACGGTGCAAAGTGCAGGCCTCAACGAGCGCGTACTGATGCCGCAGATCCTGGACGGCCTGCGCAAGAACGAGTTCACCTTCTTCCTGCAGCCCCGATATGATCTGAACACCCGCAGGGTGGTCGGTGCCGAAGCACTGGTGCGCTGGAACCACCCGGTGCTGGGCGTGATCTCGCCCGCCGTGTTCATCCCGGTGCTGGAAAACAATGGTTACATCACCAAGCTGGACCAGTACATCTGGGAGGAAGTGTGCAAGACCATCCGGGTGTGGATCGATGCGGGAGTCCGCCCGGTCCCCATCGCGGTCAATGTTACAAAGACGGATATTCTGGCCATCGATGTGGCGGAGTTTTTCTCCGAAATGCTCAAAAAATACCGTATCCCGCCAAAATATCTGAACATCGATATTGCAAAGTCTGCCTATCTGGAGACCCATGGTGCGCTGAGCGATACGGAAGCACAGCTGCAGCAGATGGGCTTCCGGGTGATATTGGACGGCTTTGACGGCGACTATGTGGAGCTGAGCGCACTGGGCGGCTTTGGCACCGACCTGCTCAAGCTGGATCTGCGCAGCGCCGCGCTGCAGAATAAGACCGATGTGCTGCCCGGTATTTTTGCACAGGCCCGCACGCTCCGGCTGAATCTGCTGGCCGAGGGCATTGAAAGCACCGAGCAGCTGAACGTGCTGCGCAAAGCCGGCTGCACTGAGGGGCAGGGATACCTCTTCTCCCGTCCGCTGTCGGTGGATGAATTTGTCAGGATCCTGAAAGTGGGGCACTCCGGATGAAAACGAGAAAACGCAGACAGGATCCGGATGCAGAATACAATTTCTGGCAGCCGGCAACCGATATGATGAGCGCCCTTGTGTATGTGCTGCTTCTGATCATTGCACTGCTGGGCCTTTATCTTCTGAGCGATTACACCGGCCTCGAAGAGCCCTCCTCTTCCAGTGAGGAGGCTGCGTCCAGCGGCTGGCATGACGATGACTACGACGGCTGGCACGATGGCGGTGCCGATGATGACCCCGGCGACGGCGACGGTGATGGACGATACGATCAGCAGATCATCCAGACCGGCGGCGGCGGCGGTGGTGGCGGCGGCTACGACGAGGACGGCGTTAAGGCCGCCGTGTTTGCCGAGCTGATCGATGAGGAGACCGAGCGGCGCATTCAGGAAGCCGGTGTGCGCTTTGAGCTGTACCGCACGGATACGGCCCATCTGATAAACGGCAGCCTGCAGACCCTGAATACCTACTACCCGGAAAAGATCAGCTACCGGGAGTATGAGACCACCGGGGAAGGCACCTTCTATCTGCCGGAAAAGATCTGGCAGGGCAGCTACTACTTCCGTCAGCTCAGTGAGCCGGAAGGATACGATGCGGCAGCGGACACCTACTACGATGTGGACCGCATGTACGACTGGCCGGAGCCCTATATCGTGCAGATCCGGGTGGCTCCCTGCAAAAACATCATCCGGCTGCAGATGAACGATGCCGAAACACAGCAGCCTGTAGGCGGCGGCACCTTTCGGGTGATCGCAGCCGAAGATATCATCACAAAGGATGGCACGGTGCGCTATACGCAGGGCCAGCAGGTGGATACCATCACCTGTGACGAAGCCGGCTACGGCGAAAGCGTGGAATTGTATCTTGGCAAGTACACGGTGCAGCAGCAGTCGTCCCCCAACTACTACACCACCATGCAGCAGGATCTGGATGCAGAAGTGGAAAAGAAGAACGGCAGCGACCCGGAGCTGCACAAGATCGAAACCGAAAAGACCAAGATCATTCTGAACGTCACGGACGAGCTTACTTCCTCTGCTCTGGAGGGTGCAGTCTTTACGGTGACCAACCGGCGCACCGGCACCACCCAGACGGTGGCGACCGATGGGTCGGGCCAGATCCGTCTGACCGATCTGGATAAGAGCACGACCTATCTTATCCGCGAACAGCAGGCACCGGGAAATTACCGTCCGGATGACACGGATCACACGGTGATCGTCGCTGCGGACGGCCGCATCGACGGTGCAGGCAGCACAACGCTGGACATCACCAACCGGCTCCTGCGAGTATCCATCTCTGCCGTGGATACGGTGCTGCGCAGCAATACGGAGGGCGAACAGCTTTCCCTGTTCAACGAGCAGGGTCAGCTGATCCGGAGCTGGACGTCCAGCGATTCCGGCCAGCTGTTCACCGATCTGACCGAGGGCAGCTACTATGTGGTACGCGGCAAGGCAGATTCCGCAAATGCCCGGAAATATCCCTTCACTGTACAGGATACGGCAAGTACGCAGAACTGGACCGTGCCGGTGTTTACGCTGCGCAGTGCGGTGGCTCTGGCCGTTCTGGCTGTGGTCGCCGCCGGTGTGGTCTGGCTGCTGGTGTTCCTGTGGGGCATCCTAGCACGCCGCCGCAAGGCGCGGAAAGCTGCTGCAGCTCAGGACGAGACCCTCGACCAGAGCGAAAACAAATCATAAAGGTGGTGAGAAACAATGGACAATGACGAGATCCGCATCAGCGACCTGCTGTACACCGTCTTCAAGCACCGGAAGACGATCCTTGTGCTGGGCCTGCTGGGCTTTTTCTGCGGATTCGTGTTCAGCGGCGTCTCCTTTCTGCGGAACAGCCGTACCAACTACGCGGTCAATTGTTCCGTTGCGATCACCTCCCAACCCTCTGCAGACGGCGTTGTAAACAATAATTCTGATTATCTGAGTTCAAACACCTTTTATCAGACCCTGGATATGATGGACGCCGCGACCTTTGTGATGAAGAGCGAGCGCACATTGCAGACTGCCATTGATCATTCGGGCCTTGTATCGGTCACAACACAGGATGTTTCTCAGAATCTGCAGGTGAGCCGCTACAATGAGACGCAGGTGCTGCTGCTTACTTTGACCTGGAACAATGCCGAGGCCGGTGTCCAGCTGATGAATGCGCTGGTGGATGCCATCAAGGAGATCCTGCCGGAAACGCTGATGATGGGCTCTGTGGCCATGATCGATGCTCCGGAAGCAGCTTCTACAACGGGCGGCGGTGCCGGCCAGTACGTCCGCCTGTGGGTGATTTTCTGTGTGCTGGGTCTGGCCGCCGGTGCGGGTCTGGCGGTGCTGGAGTTTTTCCTGCGGCCCACCCTGCTGAATGTGAAGGACGTGGAGGACGTCCTGAAGCTCGAAACCTTAGGCAGCATCCCCAAGGATAACAGCTACTTCCAGAAGAACATGCAGCTGTTGAGCGAAACGCACCGTGCAGATGCCGATGCCGTGCAGAACTTTGCTTCGGCCGCGCATATCCTGATCAACCGGTTCGGCACCACGGCAGAGCCGCACTGGTTCTATGTGACTTCGGCTGAGGATGGAGAAGGCAAGAGCACGGTGGCGGCCAATCTGGCCCTGCAGCTGTCCGATATGGAAAAGCGCACCCTGCTGCTGGATCTGAACACCCGTGCTCCCCGCCTGGGCGGAATGTTTTTGCAGGATCTGCCGTACAGCCGGACGCTGAATGCCCTGTACAAAGGCGAATCTGCCGAGCCGGAAGCGGTTATTTCGCTGACCGGCTATCTGGACCTTCTGCCGATGGTGCTGGAACCCGATGCGGTGCCGCTGGATGCCGCCCTGTTCGACTTTTTGAGACCGATCATGGAGCCCTACGAGTATGTCATCATTGATGCTTCCTCGGTGGGACGTTCCTCGGATGTGCTGCGCTTGAACAAGCTGGCAGACCATGCGCTGTTCGTTGTGCGTCACGATGCCACCCCGCTGCCTGTCATACAGGATGCCATTGAAAAGCTGAACAAGTCCGGTGTGCAGCTGCTGGGCTGTGTGGTCAACGAAGTGCAGTCGCTGGAAATCTTTCCGCTCCATCCGGAGCACGTCACATCTCCCATCCGGAAGAAAAAGAAGAAACCGGAGAATGCCGACAGCCCGCTGCCGGAGGACCTGCTCCGTCCGGCAGATTCCGCGCTGGAGCCGACATGGAAACCGGCAGGAGATGGCCGAAGCGTGATGGACGAACTGACCGATGATCTGCAGCGCAGCCAGAATACCCGGAGCGATGATGAGATCATGTGGGAGCTGCTCCGCATGGGAAAAGATAGCAGCTGGAAGCGGCCAGAGCGGAAGCCGACAGCGGACAGCAGCACTGCCCAGCCGCCGCAGTCCGTTCCGGATGCACCGCCGGCTTCGGGGTCAGCTCCGGCCCCCCAGCCTGTGCCGGAAACGCCGGCTGCACCCGTGCCAGCGGAGAAGCCAAAGACCGTACCGGATGCACCGCCTGCACCCATACCGGCGGAGAAGCCGAAACCCGTACAGCCGGAGCCCGAAGCGGAGTCCAAGGCCGGTCTGCTCCCCTGGGCCGAGCCGGAACCCGAATCAAAGCCAGAGAAGAAGCGCAGCCGTGCACCGAAGCCGGCTGCAGCGCCCAAGCACGGCAAAACATCCAGCCGCAGCGGACTGGGGCTCTGGGGCAAAAAACCGAAGCACTGAGAACCGAAAAGAGACAAAAAGCCCACAGGCCAGATGGAGTTCCGGCCTGTGGGCTTTTTCATATTCATACAGTTTGTGTTCCGGTTTAGCGGCAGACCGGGTCGGCGGCATCGTAAAGGGCCTGCGCCATACGGCTGGCATCCTCCGGGGTCATCAGGTCCTGCACCACATTGCGGACGGCAGTGCCTACTGCAAATTCGTATTTCGGGATGGAGAACCGCTCCGGGGTCTGGTTTATCACCCCGCGCTGTCCCAATCCAAAGCTCTTTTTGGAAGTGTTCATCCACGGGAAGATGCTGTAATTCTGGAAATCCTCATAGGCATCCACAATGGGGGAGGTGCCGCCCAGACGAACCAGCAGGGAAGCCACATCCGCAGAGTAGTACCAGTGGAAGAACTGCTTGCAGGCTTCCGCTTTTTGGCTGTATCGGGAGATGCCCACGATGCCGCCGCCCAGCAGAGGCTTGCATCCCGGAAGGATGGCCGCGCCCACCCGACCGACGACCACCGAATTTCCGGAGTTGATCAGTTCGGCTGCATAGTTGGAGTAGATGACGGTCATGGCGGTCTTTCCCTCCGCAAATTTCTGGATGCTGTCGCCCCACCAGTTCTGCTTGCAGGAGAACTTTTCCAGTGCATGATACTGGCGCATGGCCGCCTGCATTTCGGGGCAGTCCAGCCGGAGGGTCTCCGGCGTGGAGCCGAAGCGGTCAATGCGGGAAAGGTAGAAGGGCAGAAAATCGCTTGCTGCAACGGAGGCAGAGCCGCAGGTCATGGTGGTGCCGTACTCGGTGGGGGAGTCCGGGTTGCAGCTGCGGGTGAAGAACTCCGCAGCGTGGAGATACTGCTCGTAGGTAGTGGGCACCACAAGATTTTCGTGGAAACGCTCGTAGTAGGCGCGGCACAGCTTGGCGTCGTGGAACAGGTCGGTGCGGTACAAAAAGATCTGCACGCTGGGGTCAAGGGGAAGGGCATAGACCCGGCCGTTCAGCATCGAGTAGCTGTCGTAGCCGTTTTTGATCAGCCGGGGGGACAGTCCCTCCGGGGAGATGGAAAGCTCGTCCAGTGGACGATAGATCGTTTGCCCGATGTCTCCGAACTGCGCCACGTCAATACGGATCATATCATAGGTAAAATGCGGCCCGATGAGGTTCAGCTGCGCCAGCAGGTCATCGTAGGGGACACCGATCAGCTTGATCCGGATGCCGCTGCGGTGCTCAAATTCCGGCAGCAGCTTGCGGAGTGCCTGGGTGGAAGGGTTTTCCAGCGTGAGCATGGTCAGCTGGGTGTCCGGCATCCGCTGCAGCCCGGGGAAGGAATCGGCAAAACCCTTGGGCGCATAGAAAAGCTCTTTTTCCGCCGAGGCAGAGTCCCGGTCGAGCTTTGAAAACAGCTTGATAATGCGGATGCCCAGAAAGCCGTAATCCAGATGATACAGCTCCACCGCCTTCTCCGGCAGGGCAGTGCAGGCACCGATGGTGAGGATGGGCGGGATCTTTTCGATATGCAAAAGCCGGAACGCCCGGAGCAGCGCATCGGTGCAGACCGAGCTCTGGGTCAGGATCACATCGTAGGGGGCGGCGTTCTGCGCCAGCTCAAAGGCCTGATTCAGCGCCAGCTTATACCCGGAGGGGATGTGTGCCAGTGCCAGCCCCTGCGCCTGCGCACATTTCTGCAGGCTGGAAAAAATGGGGTTTTCGGCCTCGCCGTGCCTTTCCACCCCAAAGTAGGCGATTGACCGCCAATGCTTTTGGGCACAGAACGCGGTCACTGCGGCACCGATCTTCTGCGGGTCAAAGGAAAGGAACCATTCGTCCGTCCGCAGCGTTCTGGGCCTGCGCTCCACAAATACGATGGGACAGTGCAGAGAACGGTATTTTTCCAAGCACTCTTTACTTAAAGTAGAAATGACGATGAGGGCTGCCAGCCCGGATGCCCGCAGATTGTCCAGAATGACCTCTTCCTCTGCAGGGATATCCTCGGTCTGGTACACCAGCAGGCTTTTCTGGCTTTTGGGAAAATTCAGCTGGAGCGCCGTGAAAAAATCGATGTACTTGGCTTCCTTCAGGGATGGCAGGATGACGGCGATGGTGTTGGGCGAGCCCTGACGGAGCCGCTGTGCCTGAACATTGGGAACGTAGCCGAGTTTCTTTATGGCATTTTCTACCAGCTGTATCTTTTCAATGCTGACCTTTCCGGTCTTGTTCAGAACATTGGAAACGGTGCCGTGGGATACGCCGGCTTCTTTGGCGATATCGTTGATGGTTGGCACAGGATCTTCCCCCTTTTTGCAGACGGTCTTTTCTATGATAATATCCTAAACGGTCAAAAATTACAAGAAAAAAAGTAAAAATCTGCCGTTCAGATTGGAACGAGTCATTATTTTAACAAAGTTTCGCGGGCAAAAGGGCGAAAAGCGCCCGTGAATTATTGTCATATTGCACATAAAAAGTAAACCTTTCCTGTGAATATGGTAGAATCACGCGTTGCAGGCTGAAATTTTACCTGTATTTGATTGACTCGTTCCAATTTTGGCGGTATACTGAGCACAACACGAGGGGGAACAAGCCGCTCCCCGCAAAATTGACTGAGGAAAATGAAAAAGGAGAAAAGTCATGAGAAAGATTTCTCGTCGCAGCTTCATCAAGGCTGCAACCTTTACCGCAGCCGCTGCTGCACTGACCGCTTGTGGTGGTTCTTCTTCCAGCACCACCACTGCTTCCAGCACTGCTGCTTCCGCTGCTGCTGACAACACCCCCTCCAACAAGGGCACCGGCGTTACCCTGAACGTCTATACCAACTCCGATACCGATGGCCGTGACGAGTGGCTGATCGAGCGTGCCGCACAGGACGGCTTCAAGGTTCAGGTGGTCGGCGCAGGTGCTGCTGATACCCAGAACCGTCTGCTGGCTGAGAAGGCTTCTCCCATTGCTGACGTTGTGTTCGGTCTGAACGCGATCATCTGGGAGTCTCTGAAGGCTGAGAACATCCTGATCCCCTTCGTGCCGGAGTGGGCAGACGAGATCCCCGCCGGTCTGAACGACGACGAGGGCTACTACCATGCAATCGTCAAGCAGGCGATTCTGCTGGTCTACGATCAGAACCAGCTCACCGAGGATCAGGCTCCCACCGATTGGCCCGACCTGTGGACCAAGCCTGAGTTCGATAAGAAGTACGAGTACCTGACCAGTCTGGCCGGCGGCACAGTCCGCAACGTCATCACTGGTATCCTGACCCGCTATGCGGACCCCAACGGTGATCTGGGCATTGCACAGGAAGGCTGGGATGCCATCGCCGAGTACTACAAGCACGGTGTGCCCAATGAGGACGGCGTGGACCTGTACGCACAGATCGCCAGCGAGAACAGCACCGTTGTCTGCGGTCAGATGTGGTCCTCCGGCGTTGAGACCCGCGACCAGCAGTACGGTGTCAAGACCGGCTACGCAGTTCCCGATGTTGGCGTTCCCTATGCAGTTGAGGGCGTTGCCATCGTGAACGGCACTAAGAACGAGGAAGAGGCACAGCGCTTCGTCAACTGGTTCGGCAGTGCACAGATCCAGGGCGAGTGGGCTGAGGTCTTCTCCACCCTGCCGGCAAACACCAACGCTGTTGGTAAGGCCAACGAGTTTAACCAGACCATCGCAGAGCTGCCCGCACAGCAGATCGACTGGGCACTGGTTGCACAGAACATCGACGCATGGTGCGAGAAGATCATGCTCGAATATATGCCGTAATCATCCCGGCATTCTAAGGTTCGTTCGTTTACAATAATGCGGAAAGGTCGGTTTGCAGATGCCATACAGCGAGCCGACCTTTTTTCGCAGCTGCTCATCATCGAGGTACAGAGCATGATCAAACTTGAACATATCGAAGTGACTTTTGGCTCCTTCAAAGCCCTGAAGGACATCAACATTGACATCCACGAAGGTGAGTTCTTCACCTTCCTTGGACCCTCCGGCTGTGGCAAGACCACGACCCTGCGTACCATCACCGGCTTCATTTCTCCCAGTGCCGGTACTGTCAGCGTCCGCGGCAAGGACATCACCCACACCCCCATCGAAAAGCGCAACATCGGCATGGTGTTCCAGAGCTACGCTCTGTTCCCCACCATGACCGTGTACGAGAACATCGCATTCGGCCTGCAGGTCCAGAAGATGGACAAGGAGGAGATCCGCAAGAAGGTCGTTGAGATGGGCAAGAAGGTGGATCTGAACGAGGAGCAGCTGAAGAAGAAGGTCTCCGAGCTGTCCGGCGGTCAGCAGCAGCGTGTGGCCATCGCCCGTGCGCTGGTCACCAACCCTGAGATCATCTGCCTGGACGAGCCTCTGTCTAACCTTGACGCAAAGCTGCGCGTTCAGCTGCGCAACGAGCTGAAGGACCTGCAGAAGCGCTTCGGCATCACCACCGTTTACGTCACCCACGATCAGGAGGAGGCTCTGACCCTTTCTGACCGCATCGCGGTGTTCAACAAGGGCGTGATCGAGCAGATCGGCCGTCCGGATGAAATTTACAGCCACTCCGCAACCGAGTTCGTCTGCAACTTCATCGGCGACATCAACCGCCTGACCCCGGAATTCCTCGCCGGCACCGGTGCAGATAAGGTGGAGGGTGTTGACCCCAAGAAGCACTGCTACATCCGTCTGGAGCGTATGCACGTCAACGAGACGATGGCCACCGATACCCTCAAGACCGAAGCTGTGGTGGAAGATTACGAGTTCTACGGCCTGTACATCAAGTACACCGTCCGTGCCTTCGGTCAGACCGTCAAGGTCATCGAGAAGAACAGCGGCAAGACCCTGTACAAGAAGGGCGATACGGTGACGCTGAGCTATAACCCTGCTGACATCATGCAGTACGAGGGGTGATTTTGAGATGAAAGAAAAGAAAAAATTCTCATTTACGCCTGAAAAGCTGTGGGGAATTGCAATTTTTGTGTTCTTCGCATGGTTCATTTTCGCATTTCTGGTATTCCCCAACCTCAACACCGTGGTGAGCGTGTTCTACCAGAACGGTCACTTTACCACCGAGGTCTTCACAAAGCTCATCCACTCTGCCAAGGCGATGCGAAGCCTGCGGAACAGCTTGATCCTTGCACCCACCCTGTCCATTACGGTCGGCTTTATCGGCATCAGTCTGGTGCTGATTACCGAGTATTTCGACATCAAGGGTGCCAACATCCTCCGTCTGGGCTACATGACCACCCTGATCTACGGCGGCATTATTCTGGTCTCCGGCTACAAGTTCATCTACGGCAAGACCGGTATCCTGACCACCCTGTTTGCCAAGATCATCCCCAGCTTCCCCATTGACTGGTTTGAAGGCTACTGGGCTGTTCTGTTCGTTATGACCTTCGCCTGCACCTCCAACCACATGATCTTCCTCCGCAACGCCATGCGTTCGGTGGACTTCCAGACCGTCGAGGCTGCACAGAACATGGGCGCATCCCAGTTCCGCATCCTGACCAAGGTGGTGCTGCCGGTGCTGACTCCCTCTCTGATGGCTGTCACCATCCTGACCTTCATCACCGGTCTGTCCGCTACCTCCGCACCTCTGCTGGTTGGCGGTCAGGGCTTCCAGACCATCACCCCCATGATCCTGACCTTCGCCAATAACGTCAGCTCCCGCCCGCTGGCAGCACTGCTGGCTCTGTTCCTTGGCGTTGCTACCATCATCCTGCTGACCATCATGATCCAGATCGAGAAGCGCGGTCATTATATGTCCGTTTCTAAAGTCAAGACCACCATCGTCAAGCAGAAGATCCGCAACCCCATCCTGAACGTTCTGGCTCATGTGTACGCTTACCTGCTGTTCCTCATCTATGTGATCCCCGTGGCACTGGTCGTCCTGTTCTCCTTCACCGACTCTGCCACCATCGCAAGCAAGCACCTGACCCTGTCCAGCTTCACTCTGGATAACTACATCTCCATCTTCCAGAAGGCTTCCTCCTACAAGCCCTTCGTGGTCAGTATCGCCTACTCCGCTATTGCTGCTTCCTTTGTGGCAATCATCGTTCTGATCGCCTGCCGCATTCTGCAGAAGCGCAAGGACCGTCTGGGCGGCGCACTGGAATACGGCCTGCTGATCCCCTGGCTGCTGCCCACCACCCTGATGGCGCTGGGTCTGATCACCACCTACAACACCCCGCGCGTCTGGATGTTCAACAAGGTTCTGACCGGCACCTCTGTCATCATGCTCATCGGCTACATCATCATCAAGATCCCCTTCACCCTGCGTATGACCAAGGCCGCTTTCTTCTCGCTGGATGATTCTCTGGAGGATGCAGCCCGGAACATGGGTGCGAAGCCCTTCTACACCTTCATGCGTGTGCAGCTGCCCATCATTCTGCCCACGGTTCTGGCGATCTTTGCCCTGAACTTCAACGGCTTGCTGGGCGACTACGATATGTCTGTCTTTATGTATCACCCCCTGAACAAGCCTCTGGGTGTGTACATCAAGTCCCTGACCGACGCCGAGACCAACGCAGACAACGCTGCTCTGACCTTTGTGTATGCAGTGCTGATGATGATCATTTCTGCCGCCGTCATGTATCTGGTCTATGGTCGTGGCAACAAGGTGGACAAGAGCAAAGACTAAAGCGTAAGCTGATAATTCAGAAATGAGGTATTTAATATGGTCGGCAAAAAAGAATATGCACAGATCAACGAGCTGCTGAATGCGCGTCTGGATGCCAAAAAGGTTCTCATTGCGGTGCATCGCGGCGCATGGGGCGGCAACATCATCGAGGGCACTGTGCCCTCCCTTGAACTGGCACTGAAGATGGGTGCGGATATGTTCGAGTGCGACCTGTCCAAGTCCACCGACGGCGTGATCTATGCCTTCCACGATACGCAGGAGCCTCGCCTGCTGAAAACGGAGCAGAACGTCAAGACCATGACCTCCGCAGAGATCGACGCACTGGAGTTCTACAACAGCATCGACGAGCCCAGCGGAAAGCACGTCCAGCGTTTTGAAGAAGTGGTGAAGTATTTCACCCACGGCGAGCTGTTCAACATTGACCGTTCCTGGCCGATCCTTGCCGAGACCCATGAGCTGCTGAAGGACTACCCCCATGTGGTCAAGCAGGCGATCATCAAGACTCCGGTAAAAGACGAATATCTGGAGTTCTTCCAGAACTGCCCGGTCAAGTATATGTATATGCCCATCGTGTACAACATGGAGGAGCTGCGGAAGGTCCTGACCTACGACAACATCAACATCGTTGGCGTGGAAGCCATTGCCAAGACTGCGGATTCCGAGATGATCGACCCGGAGAACCTGAAGTGGATCCGGGAGCAGGGTCTGTACATCTGGGTCAACAGCATCAATCTGGGCAGAGGTCACGAACTGAGCGGCACCTACAACGACGATGTGGCGCTCAGTGAGGGACCGGATGCCGCATGGGGCGTTCTGATGGATCGCGGATACAATGTGATCCAGACCGACTGGCCTTCCCTGCTGGCTTCTTATCGGGACGAGAAATTCGGCGTATAACCGATAAAAAGCCCGGCGTGTAACCCCTGAAGGCAGAGACTGCACGGGTCTCTGCCTTTTTTATAAGGAGAGAGTCCATGAAACTGTTCTACGGGACCGGAAACCAGAGCAAGCTGCGGAATATGCGCGCCATCCTTGCCGGGATGCCCATCGAGCTTGTCACCCCGGCAGACCTTGGCATCCGGCTCCCGGCTGTGGAGGAGACCGGTGCAACACCGCTGGAAAATGCAGCGTTAAAAGCTGAGGCATACCATGCTGTTTCCGGCCTGCCCAGCTTCTCGCTGGATTCCGGGCTGTATCTGGAAGGGGTGCCGGCAGAGCTTCAGCCGGGGCCTTACGTCCGCCGGGTAAAGGGCAGGGAACTTTCCGACGAGGAGTTCATTGCCTACTATCAGCAGTTGGCGCACCAGTACGGCGGCAGGCTCAAGGCACGGTTCATCAACGGGCTGTGCGTGGTGCTGAACGACCGGCAGCGGAAAGAAGCCGCCGGGCCGCAAGTCTCCACGGACTGGTTCTGGATCGTGGAAACGCCCCACCCCACCCGGTTAAAGGGCTTTCCCATGGACAGCATTGCGGTGAACCCCCAGACCGGGCGGTACTGGGTAGAGGGTGACCTGAAGGACGAACAAAACGCCAAGGGTTCCACCCTTGCCACGGGTGTCCGCCGGTTCTTTTCGGAGCTGCTGCAAAACGACCTGCGCTCTGAGATTGCTCCCTATCCGGATCGATCTGAAAAACACGAGAAATAAAGCGAAAGAAAGAAAACACATATTCTGACAGGAAAGGAGAAATTTCGTGTCAACACCACTTTTCGAGACGCTTCACATTACGTCTGACGTATCCGTTATCGTGGTATCGGTGGCACTGATGCTGATCTCAGGTTTTGCCATGACCCGCATCACCAAGCGTCTGCGGCTGCCTAACGTTACCGCCTATATTGTTGCCGGTATTCTGATCGGCCCCTATTGCTTCAACCTGATCCCTGCACGGATCGTGGGCGGCATGGGCTTTATTGCCGATATTGCACTGGCATTCATCGCGTTCAGCACCGGCGAGTTCTTCAAGTTCTCTACCCTGAAAAAAAGCGGTCCCAAGGTTCTGATCATCACCGTCATGGAAGCCTGCCTTGCTTCCATTCTGGTGTTCATCGTGGTCTACTTTATTCTGGGTCTGGAGCTGAACTTCTCCATCGTGCTGGCAGCACTGGCATCTGCTACGGCTCCTGCCTCCACCGTTATGACCATCCGGCAGACCCATGCCAAGGGCGACTTTGTAGAGACCCTGCTGCAGGTGGTGGCACTGGATGACGTGGTGGGTCTGCTGGCTTACAGCATTGCCATCTCGGTGGCACTGGCTTCCATGACCGGTACTTTTCAGGCCGGTCACATCGTCAAGCCCATCGTTCTGAACATCGCCGTGTTCCTGCTGGGCGGTCTGTTCGGCGTATTTCTCAAGCTGCTGCTGCACAAGCGTTCCACCGATAACCGCCTGATCGTTTCTGTGGCACTGCTGTTTGCCTTCTGCGGCATCTGTGCCGTGTTTGATGTGTCCCCCCTGCTGGGTTGTATGTCCATGAGCATGGTCTACATCAACCTGACGGACGACGAGCGGCTGTTCAAGCAGCTGAACTACTTTAATCCCCCCATCCTGCTGCTGTTCTTTGTCCGCTCCGGTGTCAACTTCAACCTCAGCGCACTGGTGAACAGCTCCGAGAGCATCGGCTCGGTGTCTCTGCTGCACATCGGCGTGGTCTACTTCCTTGTCCGTATCGTTGGCAAGTATGCAGGTGCTTTTATCGGCTGTGCCATTGCCGGTAAGGACAAGCTGGTCCGCAACTATCTGGGTCTTGCCCTGATCCCGCAGGCTGGTGTTGCCATCGGTCTGGCAGCAATGGGTGCCCGTACCCTTGGCGGCGAGACCGGCAATATTCTGGAGACCGTCATTCTGGCTTCCAGCGTTCTGTACGAACTCATCGGCCCTGCCTGTGCAAAGCTGTCCCTCTACCTGTCCAAATCCTACTCCAATAAGCTGGAGGAGATCGTTGAGATCCCGGAGGAGGAAGGGGCAGAGCAGAAGACTGAGCTGGAGCTGCTGATCCAGCGCATCCAGGCCATTCAGGAAGAGCTGCCGAAGCACGACGACCCCTTCTATGAGGACGAAAAAGCATTCTCCGAAGCCGCTGAAGAACACTATGCCATGACGGGGATTCCCAATCCCAATCTGTACAGAAGAAAGAGGGGAGCATTTTGAAACAGTTATCCTTGTTTGCACTGGCTGATCCCATTGCAAAAATGCTGGGCAGCTGGTCGGTGGAGCTTACCACCTATTCCATCCTGCTCCGCCTTGTGACCGTCATCATCCTGACCTCCATCATCGGCTGCGAGCGTTCCAGCAAGCGACACTCCGCAGGTCTGCGTACCTTTGTGCTGGTGTCCTTCTCCTCCTGCGTAGCCATGATCCTGGACCTGTATCTGATGCAGGAATACCGCATTGGTCTCCCGCTTCTTTCCACTGCCACCATCATCTCCGCAGCTATGCTTTCCGGCAACTCCATCATCTTCAGCTCCCGGAGCCAGATCAAGGGTCTGACCACCTCCGCTGCTCTGTGGTTCTGCGGCTTCCTTGGCTTTGTCATCGGTGCCGGACAGTACACCCTGAGCATCATCGTGTATGTGCTGTTCCTGTGCATCCTCACATGGTTCCCGTCCATTGAGGTGTATCTGAACAACCGCTCCAACCATTTTGAGATCCATCTGGAGCTGAAGAACAGCAACTATCTGCGCGACTTCGTTACCGTCAGCCGCCAGCTGGGTCTGCGAATCGACGACATCGAGGCGAATCAGGCGTATGTGGGTTCCGGTCTGAGCGTGTACACCATCACCTTCACCATCTTCAGCGCAGAGCTGAAAAAGTACAAGACCCACCGGGAGATCATTCAGGCACTGAGTTCGCTGGATTACATCTATCACATCGAGGAACTGCGCTAAGCGGTTTGTGCAGAAAGAGGGTTTCGCATGATTAAAAATATCGTATTTGATATGGGAAACGTTCTGGTTCGGTTTGACCCGGAGCTGTTTATGGACCGCTATTCCCTCACTGGCGAGGACCGCAAGCTGATCCGCAACGAGGTGTTCCGTTCGGTGGAGTGGACCATGCTGGACCGGGGCGTCATCGACGAGGAGATCGCAGAGCAGCGCATTCTGCCCCGCCTGCCGGAGCGTCTGCACGATGCAGCCCGTGGGCTGATCGAAAAGTGGGATGACCCCATTGTGCCGGTGGAGGGAATGCTGGAACTTTTGCAGGCACTGAAAGCGAAGGGCTACCGTCTCTATCTGCTTTCCAACGCTGCCACCCGCTAGCCCATCTACTGGGCACGGGCAGAGGCCAGCAAGCTGATGGACGGTGCCCTGATCTCCGCAGAGGTCAAGCTGCTGAAGCCCGACCCGCAGATCTACCGTACCTTCCTGCACAAGTTCGCCCTTCGCCCGGAGGAATGCGTCTTTATTGACGATACGCCCATCAACGTGGAGGGCGCACTCTACGAAAATATGGCAGGCATCGTGTTCAACATGGATGTCGCTGCCCTTGCCGAGAGTCTGCGTTCTCTGGGCGTGGAATGGTAAGGTTTTGATTGGAGAAATGCTTATGATGATCTGGATTGGTTTGATGCTTTTGATTTGTGCCGGATTCTCCGCTTATGCGGGGGCATCCCAGTTGGAACAGGCAAAGCAGCGTGCAAAGTGTTCTCTGGACGCTTTCACGGAACGAAGAAACGGGGTAAGCTGCATCTGTCTGGCGATCCTGTTCGTGATCCTTGGAATCGGCATCAACCTGTGACAGTGCATTTTTCCCGTCCCTGTTTGCTTCTTCCAAAGCCTGTCTGATGGATTTGTTATGGCTCCCCATCGCTGCAGCAGTCCACAGGCGGTTTTGAAAGATAGATCTCCTTCATTTTCATTTTCTGCTTAACGGCAGCAACAAGAGCGGGGCCTTGCAAAAGGCTCCGCTCTTGTTGCTGCAGCATAGTATTCCTGCAATCATCACGCTTCCGTGATGGCTACACCCTCCTACGATGCAGGCAAGGGTTTGGGATTTTCCAACAAGCCCTGCTTGCTGCGAATGCGAACGCCTTTTTGAATTGCAAAATGATTTTTCAGTTGCTATACTGGACTTATCAAAGTTTTTTCGGGAGGATGCCGCTGTGACTGCACAGACAATGCAAATCGAGAACAGGCCTTGCCGCATTTACGGCGAAGCCCATGCAGAATACCTGCTGCTCCAAATGACCGGCGAACACGAGCTGCAGAGCATGGAAAGCGAGGTTACCGCTATTGCACAAAGCAGCCGGAATTTTCTGTTTGCGGCTATCCCGGTGGAGAGCTGGAACGATGCACTTTCTCCGTGGAAGTCTCCTGCCGTGTGGG
>ERZ809296.418-NODE-418-length-71888-cov-113.356716_pt1 | contig 71888 bp, 64 predicted proteins | sample MGYA00520511_ERZ809296 | MGnify/ENA primary metagenome ERZ809296 (study PRJEB31576, sample SAMEA3212662) | Homo sapiens | biome: human-gut; feature: human gut; material: fecal | place: Sweden | collected 2012 ...
AGACCTCACGGTCTGGGCGATTTTTCTGTCAGGGGAGTTTTTTTACAGCCCCTTTAATTGATGGAGGGACGGAGCAGCCGGTAGATGGCTGCTGCAAGTGGCACGGCAAACAGGATTCCCCAGATACCGAATGCCCCACCGCCGACAATGACTGCGGCAAGTACCCAGATGCCGGGCAGCCCGATGGAATGTCCGACCACACGGGGATAGATAAAATTGCCTTCGATCTGCTGGAGAATTGTTAAAAAGATAAGAAATACCAGTGCTTTTACCGGGGAAACCGTAAGAAGCATACACGCACCGGCTGCGGCACCGATATAAGCTCCGATGACCGGCAGCAGTGCGGTTACACCTACCAGACAACCGATCATGGCAGCATAGGGGAGACGCAGAATCCACATGCCGATGGTACAAAGCATACCGAGGATTACGGCCTCTATGGTCTGCCCTGCCAGAAAATGATGGAAGGACTGATTGAGAACCGTCAGTACGTAACGTATTTTTTTCCCTTGGAAAACACCGAAACACCGGTCGATCAGGGAACTGCCCATCCGTAAGAGGGATTCTTTGGCAGCAAGCAGATAAAAAGAAAACATCAGTCCCGGCAGAAAAATTAAAAGCCAGCTGCCAAGTTTCTCCAGGGAAGTTTTCATGCCTTTTGCCAGACGGGGAATTTTTGCGATCAGTGTATCCCAGCAAAAGGGTTCATTCATCCATGCCCGGATTTCGTTTTCCATGCCAAGATCCATTTGCAGATGTTCGTTTGCCCACTCACACAGTAATTCTAAAACCTGAGGGAAATCGGTTGCGATGATCCGGATGCAGGATAACAGCTGAGGAACGATCATCCACCATAAGATCAGGATCACAAGCACAAGCGAAAGGTAGGAGAGTGTCATACATAGGGGACGCTGTAAGGGCGCAATGGCTGCCATACGGCATATTCTTGCATACCCTTTTTCGTAAAAACACATAAGGATATTAACTACATAGGCAATCATACAGCCGATCAGCAAGGGAAGGACTGCGCGGAAAACAGTTTTTGCAATTACTGCCAGAATGGGCAATACATAAAATAGTGAACCATACATAGGGCATACTCCTTTTCCTCTACAAATATTTATTAGTTTGGGCAGAAGAAAGCGGGATTATGTAAAAATAAGGAAATGTTAAGGTAGAATCATGGTTTCGCCCCTTGAAATCATGGAGAAAGAAAGCTAGAATACAAAACAGATGATAGAATCAAAAAGTATTGCTTATTTAAAGAAGGGATTCGATGATGAAAAAAGGACTGGTCATGGAAGGCGGAGCCATGCGCGGAATGTTCACCGCCGGAGTCATCGACGTGATGATGGAGCATCAGATAACATTTGACGGAGCGATGGGCGTGTCAGCAGGGGCAGTGTTTGGCTGTAATTATAAGTCCAATCAGCCGGGACGTGTCATTCGTTACAATGCAGCGTACTGTAATAAACCGCAGTATGCGGGACTGCGCACATTTTTGAAAACAGGGGATATGTTCGGGGAACAGTTCTGTTATCATGATATCCCGGAGCATCTTGATCCGTTTGATTATGAGACTTACCGCAAGAATCCGATGGATTTTTACGTGGTGGTGACAGATGCAAAAACCGGGAAAGCTCTTTACAAAAAAGTGGATCGGTGTGATAAGAAAGAAATGGAATGGATGAGAGCATCGGCATCCATGCCGATTGTGTCAAAGCCGGTCTGCGTGGATGGATATGAATTGCTTGATGGAGGCGTAGCAGATTCCATTCCGGTGCAGAAAATGCAGGAACTTGGGTTTGATAAAACGGTAGTGGTTCTGACGCAGCCGCGGGATTATGTGAAAAAAAAGAATCAGCTGATGCCGCTGGCGAAAGTATCGCTTCGCAGGTATCCGGCGATGATTGATGCCATGGAACACCGGCATGAGCATTACAACGAAGAACTGGAATATATCCGGGGAAAAGAAGAACGTGGGGAATTGTTTGTCATTCGTCCACCCAAAAAGATAGAAGTCAGCAAAGTAGAAAGAGACCGGCAGAGACTCCTTGCCGCCTACCGTATGGGACGGGAGACGATGAAGGAGCATATGCGCAGTCTCGAGCGGTTCCTGAAATAAGCACCTGTTACAGGAATCGATAAATCAGGATCGCCAGCACAATTCCGATGATGCCGGCGATCGTTATTTTTATGGTTAATCCAAATGTGAGCACCAGAATTCCCAGATCAAGTACCAGTGGGTTGGAAAGACCAAAGGTCTGTCCGTAATTCAGCCAGCGGAGAGCCGGAACACCGGCACTAAGCTGACCGATAAAGCCACCCAGTACAACACCTGCGAGAATCATCAAAAGAAGTGCCCAATAGTTTTTTCCAGCAGTTCCTTTTGCCATAAAATATCCTCTTTTCTAAAGTCTAGAATTCTATCATAACATAAAAAGTGAAAAATCACAAAGGATACATGTTTTTTGTATAGAACAGCATTGAAGCCTTTGGTTTTTTGTGATAAATTAAACATATCGGCATGAATTGGTATATGGGGGAGGACAATTGAAAAAAATAGCATTGATATCAGACGGCTGGCGCCGGATGATCACGTATGCCTGGGTAGATGGAATCATTCGGAGAATTCGGGAACTGGATGAGGATATTGCTTTGTATCAGTACAATTGTTATGGCAATTGGAGCAAAGATGCATTGCATAATACGGGCGAATATAATATTTATAATCTGCCGGATCTGTCAGCGTTTGATGGAATTATACTGGATGGAAGCAATATTGTGGATGTCCGGCAAAAAGAAAAGATTGTAGAACGCCTGCAGAACTGTGGGGTTCCGGTTCTTTCCCTGGATTGGTATATCAGCGGATTTTATTATGTAGGCGCAGATAACCGGCGTCCGATCCGTGAACTTATGACACATTTATACGAAGTGCATGGATGCCGCAGATTTGTTTTTGCCGGAGGCCCGGAAGATGCTTTCGGAAATTTTGAACGTGTTGCTGCGTACTGCGAATGCCTGAAAAAATATGGAATGACATTGGATGACAATCCGATTTTATGTGGGGATTACGACTATGAGACCGGCGTGAACTATATGCGGGAGTATGTCCATAGCGGCTCGAAACTTCCGGATGTGTTTGTCTGTGCAAATGACAATATTGCGGCAGGAATCTGTGCAGAGGCAGAACAGTGGGGGTACCGCGTACCGGACGATTTTCTGGTGACGGGCTTTGATAATCTGGATAAGGCAGCCTATTTCCGTCCGCAGATTACGACTGTATTTCAGGACCGGGAGGAGATCGGAAAGCTTTGTGTGGATGTACTGTTGCGCATCTGGGAAGGAAAACCGGTGGAAGAACGCAACTATATTCCGGTTACCTGTATTTACGGAGAAAGCTGTGGCTGTCCGAATAACGGCATGGTAAATTACCGTGAATATATAAAGGAAAAGATTGTTGCAACGGTCAAAAAAGATGAAGATGATTCCCTTCTCGTGGAATTGGAAGCGCAGATGGCAAGGTGCAATGGTTTCCGGGAAATTTTTGAATATATTGTTGACTATTTCCAGAAACTGAGATGTGACGGGGTATATTTTGTGGTGGATCGCAAGCTGTTTGCGGCCGATGAGGATACGGATTTTCCGATGGAAGGCTATGATGAAAAGAATCTTGTGGTGGCAGATGGATTTGAGAACCATAAGAGAATGGCATTTGCCAGTGTCGGGGAACTGGACCGCCATCTGGAAGAAACAGGAAGCCAGAATGCCTATCTGTTTACCCCGATTCATTTCCGGGAACAGTCGGTTGGCTATCTGGTAATGAAAAACGGACGCTTTCTGTATGATAATCCATATTATTATGACATTCACAGCACGATTGTAAAGACACTGGAAACGCAGTTTAAGCAAAAACAGCTGGAGAATGCAGCAAACAAACTCCAGATGCTGTACAACAGGGATCCGCTGACAGGTATCTGTAACCGGATTGCATATACGGACATTATCCGTCCGGCATTTGCAAAGTATCAGGAAAAGGGAATAGCATGTGCGTTTGTCTTTGTGGATGCGGATGATTTTAAATCTGTGAATGACACATATGGACATGAATTTGGAGATCAGGTACTGATAAGAATTGCACAGGTTCTTGAGGAAGAATGCCCGGAACAGGGATATGTATGCAGATACGGAGGCGATGAGTTCATCGGATTTTTCCCATATGCGACTTCCAAAAAGGCACAACAGTACACGGATCGTGTGCAGAGCCGGCTGACCAAGGAAAACATTATGATCAGTATCGGTGTAGAGCTGACGTTTGCGGGGGGAGAAGAGACTATAGATGAGTATCTGTCACTTGCCGATCAGAATATGTACCGCCAGAAACAAATGCGCAAAGAAAGCAGGAAAAATATAGAGTGATAATAGATTGACAAATTTATCTTACCAATGTATAGTAACTTAGTAGGAATACTAAGTTTTAAATGCTGTACATTTTTTTAAGAAAGAAGAGATATATTATCATGAAGATTTCAACAAAAGGCAGATATGCCATGAGACTGATGCTGGATCTGGCATTGAACAACACAGGAGCGCCGATCAGTTTAAAAGATGTTGCAAGACGTCAGGAGATTTCCGACAAATATCTGGAGCAGATTATTTCCGTATTGAACCGCGCCGGTTATGTGCGCAGTGTGCGTGGAGCACAGGGGGGATATCTGTTGCGTAAAGCACCGGAGGAGTATACCGTTGGAATGATTCTCCGCCTGACCGAGGGATCGCTGGCACCGGTTGCATGTCTCGATGAGGGAGACGATGTCAACTGTGAGAAACGGGAAGACTGTGTTACCCTGATTCTCTGGAAAAAGATTAATGATGCCATCTGCAGTGTTGTGGATCATATCACATTGCAGGATCTGGTTGACTGGCAGAGAGAAAAAAATGGGGATTATGTGATATGAGGTATCTCGAAGAGACATCTCATGCGATGTGCTCCTTATTAAAAAAGAAAAGAAAGTAGGAAGAGTATGAGTAAATTAATCTATCTGGACAATGCGGCTACCACACAGGTATACCCGGAAGTTCTTGATGCGATGCTCCCGTATTTTACGGAGCATTACGGTAATCCGGCAGCTATTTACAGCTTTGCAGGAGAGTCGGAGCGTGCGGTCGCAAAAGCAAGAAAGCAGATTGCAGATGTGATCGGGGCAAAGACCGAGGAAATTTATTTCACCGGAGGCGGAAGCGAGTCCGATAACTGGGCACTCAAAGCAACCGCAGAGGCATACAGCAGCAAGGGAAAGCACATTATCACATCCGCGATCGAGCACCATGCGATCCTGCACACAGCACAGTGGCTGGAATTGCAAGGATTTGAAGTGACTTATGTCGGTGTGGATGAAAATGGTAAGATTAAGCTGGACGAGCTTGAGGCAGCCATTCGTCCGGATACAATTCTCATCTCTGTCATGGCAGCAAACAACGAGATCGGAACCATCGAGCCACTGAAGGAAATCGGTGCGATTGCAAAGAAACACGGGGTACTGTTCCATACCGATGCGGTACAGGCATTTGCACATGTGCCGATCAACGTGGATGAGATGAATATCGACATGCTCAGTGCCAGCGGTCACAAGATCAACGGACCAAAGGGAATCGGAGTCATGTATATCCGCAAAGGCGTAAAGATCCGTTCTTTCATTCACGGAGGTGCACAGGAACGTCAGCGCCGTGCCGGAACACACAATGTTCCGGGTATCGTTGGAATTGGAAAAGCAGCGGAACTTGCAGTTGCCAATATGGAAAAGAACACGGAGTATGAAGTAAAACTGCGTGATCATCTGATCGAACGTGTGCTTGCAGAGATCCCGTACACCCGCTTAAACGGAGACCGTACCGACCGTCTTCCAAATAATGCAAACTTCTGTTTCCGGTTTATCGAGGGAGAATCCATGCTGATCCTTCTCGATCAGGCGGGCATTTGTGGCAGCAGCGGAAGCGCCTGCACATCCGGATCATTAGATCCGTCACACGTGCTTTTAGCAATCGGACTGCCACACGAGATTGCACACGGAAGTCTTCGTCTGACACTTTCCGAGAAGACAACCATGGAAGATATTGATTATACGGTAGATAAATTGAAGGCAATTATCGAACGTCTGCGCAGCATGTCTCCTCTTTACGAGGATTTCGTGCGCAAAAACAAGGAGGAGTAGTATGTACAGCGAAAAGGTAATGGACCATTTTAATAACCCGAGAAACGTAGGAGAGATCGAGAACCCGAGCGGTGTCGGTACCGTCGGCAACGCAAAGTGCGGAGATATCATGCGCATGTATCTGGATATTGATGACAACGGTATTATTCAGGAAGCCAAATTCAAGACATTCGGCTGCGGTGCAGCAGTTGCAACCAGCAGTATGGCAACCGAACTGGTAAAGGGCAAGACCATTCAGGAAGCCCTTCAGGTAACCAACAAGGCAGTTATGGAAGCACTCGACGGACTTCCACCAGTGAAAGTCCACTGTTCCCTGCTTGCAGAGGAAGCGATTCATGCTGCTTTATGGGATTACGCAGAGAAGCACAATATCAGGATCGAGGGATTAGAGCGCCCGGTCAACGATATCAGTGAGAAGGAAGAGGCTCCGGAAGAGGAGTATTAAATGAAAGAAAAAGTAGTTGTAGGCATGTCCGGAGGTGTGGATTCCTCCGTGGCAGCCTATCTTTTAAAGGAACAGGGATACGATGTGATCGGTGTCACCATGCAGATCTGGCAGGATCAGGATGTCTTTGTGCAGTCACAGGAGGGCGGCTGCTGCGGACTTTCCGCGGTAGATGATGCCCGCCGTGTGGCAGAACGTCTGGAGATTCCGTATTATGTGATGAATTTCAGGGAGGATTTCCAGAAGTATGTCATCGACTATTTCGTGTCCGAATACGAAAAGGCACGCACGCCCAATCCGTGCATTGCCTGCAACCGCTACGTCAAGTGGGAATCCCTGCTGCACCGTTCGTTAGAGATCGGTGCAGATTACATTGCCACCGGGCACTATGCGCGTATCATGCAGCTTCCAAACGGGCGTTACACGATCCGTAATTCTGTCACAGCGGCAAAGGATCAGACCTATGCACTTTACAATCTGACGCAGGAGCAGCTTTCCCATACGCTTATGCCGGTGGGCGATTACGATAAGCCACATATCCGCCAGATTGCAGAGGAGATCGGACTTCCGGTTGCCACAAAGCATGACAGTCAGGATATCTGTTTTGTGCCGGATCACGATTACGCCTCCTTTATTGCACAGGAAACCGGAAAAGAGAGTATGCCGGGCAATTTTGTGGACGAGGAAGGAAACGTTATGGGGCAGCACCGCGGACTGATTCACTACACGATCGGCCAGCGCAAAGGACTGGGAATTTCTTCAACAACCCCGATCTTTGTCAGGGAGCTTCGCCCGGAAACGAATGAAGTTGTGCTCTGCAAATCTGAGAGTCTGTTTTCCCACGATTGCCATGTGGACAACATCAATTATATGGCGGAGGAAAAACTGACAGAGCCGGTCAGGGCAATCGGTAAAATCCGTTATTCCCATGCGGGGGCACCGTGTACGCTGTATCCGCAGCCGGACGGTACCTTGCTGGCGCAGTTTGACGAACCGCAGCGTGCCATGACACCGGGACAGGCGGCAGTGTTCTATCAGGATGATCATGTGCTGTGCGGTGGAACGATTGAGGTTGAATAATCCACACAATCACAAGACACCAGTATTTATGCGTGTTATAAGCAAATTTGCTTAGTGAATGGCAACATTTTGCGATTATTCAAGAGATAAAAATTTATTTCATAATGTATATAAAGAAACCTTACTGATTTTCAGAAATAAAAACTGAATATCAGTAAGGTTTTTCTTATCAAATAAAGCCGGTATAAGGTGATCGCTCAATTTCTGAGAAGACACTTTGGCATGTCTCTGGTAGGTATCCAGTTCTGGATACTTATATCTCCGTTCATCATATTCTTCCTTGCTGATTTCACCGTTTTCCAGTTTGTCAGCCTGTTCCATCCATGCATGAAGCATCTGATCTACAGATGAGCCGGGAGCAGATATGGAGCGGTCAAGACAGAGATAAGGTTGTCCGCTTATATTTTTGACTTTCAGACTGTACATATCTTCCAATGCAAACAATGTGTGCATTAAACCGGCATAAGTATCAATATCTGGTACTGTTAAAGCAGGAGAGTTGACATCGAATATCTGAGACATTTGTTTTACAAGATCGATTTTAGGAACTCTGGCTTCAGATTCATACTGAGCCATGCGGACATCTGAGGTTTTTCCTTTGAATCACAGTAGTTCTCCGAGTTGTTTTTGTGTCATGCCCTTGCGGTTGCGAAAAATTTGATACGTTGTCCGATGGCATTAAGGCAAAGCTAGTAGAAAAGAAACATAAAATACAGAATGAGCAGAAAAATAAACAATATACCTGTTGTCAGAATAAAGCTCGGGGTGCAAGATAGGAGGACAATCATCGAGGAACTAAAGATGCAGGAGCAGATGGCATGGGGGAGAATGAATAATATCCGGGCTTGTGCGGAGGAGAGAGTGGTAAAAGAGATTGTTTATGCGTAGAGTGTAGGGGGCTTTTAGCTGCTCTTTATGGTTTTAATTTACAGAAAAAACAGAACGTACGTTTGCACAAGGGCGTTGAAAAAGATAGTAAGTTATTGTATAATAACAAGAAATAGAAGGCTTGTAGGTAGGTGGAATATGCTAGAAAAAATTATAGAACTTACAAACGAATATATAGAGAGTATGCCGAAAAAGGAACGTAAAAAATATGGGCAGTTTTTTACCAGTATGGAAACTGCCCGTTTTATGTCGGGATTATATAACTTCGATAAGAAAACAGGCAAAGTAAGTGTGCTTGATGCAGGGGCTGGTTCAGGTATATTATCATGTGCCTTTATTGAGCGATTGGAAACAATAGATTCTATTCAGGAGATTGAACTTACCTGTTATGAGAATGATGAAAATGTATTGCCATTGTTGAAACGTAATCTGGAATATTGTAAAGAAGAAACAACGAAAAAACTTACAGTTAATATCATTGAAGATAATTATATTCTGAGCCAGTATCTGGATTTTAATCATATGTTGGGAGGAAATGCGGAGCCGAAGAAATATGATTTTGTAATTGGAAATCCGCCGTATATGAAAATACCGAAAGATGCGCCAGAAGCAACAGCGATGCCAGAGGTATGCTATGGTGCACCGAATTTATACTTTATTTTTGCATCTATGGGATTGTTTAATTTATGCGAAAATGGGGAGATGGTTTACATTATTCCGAGATCATGGACATCAGGAGCGTATTTTAAACGTTTTCGAGAATATTTTCTGACAGAAGGGAAATTAGAACATATTCATCTTTTTGTCAGTAGAAATAAGGTTTTTGATAAAGAAAGTGTGTTGCAGGAAACAATTATTATTAAAGTAAGGAAGACGAGTGAAAAGCCAGAAACAGTTACGATTACATCATCGAAATCAAATAGTGATTTTGGAGAGCTGACATCATTGACAGTTCCGTATGATCTGGTTGTAGCAGGAGCAGACTATTATGTTTATCTTGTAACAGATGAAAATGAAGTGGAAGTATTAAAGAAGCTACATAAATTTGATAAGACGCTTCCAGCAATAGGTGTAAAAATGAAAACAGGATTGACCGTAGACTTTCGTAATTGTGAGATTTTGAGGGATGAAGCGGAAGAAGGGGCAATACCTTTATTTTATTCGCAACATATAAAGCAGGGAAAGGTAGAATTTCCAATCCAGAAAGAACATGAATATGTGGTGACAGAACAAAAGGGATTGATGCAAGACAACAAAAATTATCTATTTGTAAAACGATTTACAGCAAAGGAAGAACCTCGAAGATTACAGTGTGGAGTATATTTAGCCAAAAGATTTCCGCAGTATCAAAAGATAAGTACACAGAATAAAATTAATTTTGTGGACGGTGTATTAACGGAAATGTCAGAATGCCTGGTGTATGGATTGTATGTATTATTTAATTCTACACTTTATGACGAATATTATCGTATTTTGAATGGGTCTACACAGGTTAATTCAACAGAGATTAATGCAATGCCTGTGCCGGATTTAGAGGATATTCAGGAAATGGGCAGAAAAGTGCTTAAAAGTAAGGATTATTCAGAGGCAAATTGCAATTTGATATTGGAGGGGTACTGTGGATAAGAAAATAGAAGAAACAAGAGAATTTCTGCAAACAATAGGCATGCCAAAAGCACAGCAAGCGGATATATGTTGCTATGTGATACTGGCTATGGCAGGAATAAAGCCGGATATGTTATGGAGTGAAGCAACAAATGAATGGATTCGTATTCATGATATTATTCAGTTTGTTAATACATTTTATGGCATGAGTTATGCGGAAAATAGTAGAGAAACATTTAGAAAACAGGCTTTGCATAGATTTCGTACTGCAGCTTTGATAGAGGATAATGGAAAAGCAACCAACAGTCCGAACTATCGCTACAGATTGACGGAAGAAATAGTCAAAATATTGAGAACGATGGAAACACCAGCATGGAAGGAATCTATAAAGCGATTTCTTTGTTATCATGAAAAGTTAATTGATTTGTACGCTTCTAAAAAGAAGATGACAATGATGCCGGTAAATATAAATGGCGAGAACTTTAAATTTTCTGTGGGTAAGCATAATGAACTGCAAAAAGCCATTATCGAGGAATTCGCACCGAGATTTGCACCAAATTCTGAGTGTTTGTACGTTGGCGATACAATAGAAAAAGATTTGGTAAAGAATATAGAAAAATTAAAAGAACTGGGATTTGAAATTACGTTACATGATAAGATGCCTGATGTAGTGCTATATCGAGCAGATAAGAATTGGATTTATTTTGTGGAATCTGTAACATCGGTCGGTCCGATGGATCCGAAACGAATATTAGAAATTACAGAAATGACAAAAGATGTTACGGCAGGGAAAATATTTGTAACAGCATTTCTGGATTTCAAGACATATAAGAGGTTCGCAGAGGAGCTTGCGTGGGAAACAGAGGTCTGGATTGCTGAAATGCCGGAGCATATGATACATCTGAATGGCGATCGATTTATGGGGCCGAGATAATAAAAAAGGAAGAAAATAGATGGATAAAATAAAGAAAGCATTAGAAGCATGTGAAAAAGTAGTTGATGGGATTGAAGACGGTACAATAACAACAGAATCAGCTCTCTTACAGTGTTCAAAAATTGCACGACTTACAAATGATGAAGAAAATCTTATTTGGCTTCAATATGAATATGGTGGTTATCCGAGAAACACTGAAGGAAAAATTATCAGTGATGCATGGAATATTGCATATAAAAAGGGGAGAGGTTATCAAGAAAATGGAAAGTTATATATTTTTACAGAATTAGCATCTGAACTTGAAGAAAAAATTATTGCTCAGCAGAAGGCTGTTGGAAATTTTACAACTAATGGAGCGTCTGTGAGTGGAGATCTGGCATTATTGGCTATGGATAGGCTTACTACAAACGTTCACAGATCGACAATTACAATGGTGTCAGATGTTGCTGTTGCACAAAAAAGACTTGCTTCGCTAAAAGCTGAATATTATGAATATGCTTTAAAAAAGCAAATTGAACTAACTTTTGGTAATGTTGCAACAAATGTTTTTATGAGATATAGAGAACGAGTTGATATAGCGTTTTCAGAGTTATCAAAAGAAACTTTGCTAAAATTACAGGCAATTGAGGGAAAATTGGAATCCGGAAATCCAGAAATGTATTCACAGGCATTGACTACTTGCAGGCGGTTGTTTGAAAGTACAGCTGTGGAACTATTTATAAAGTACTTTCCTGATTATACGAATAAGACATATAAAACCAAATCTGGAGTAGAAATAGATGTAAGTGGAGATCATTATAAAAATAAATTATCAGCTGTAATTGAGAAGCTTGAAGATAAATCTCCTAAAAAAACGATTGTTGGAAGTAATGTTATATATCTTTTGGATTGGATTGATAATTTAATTGATTTGCAGTGTAAAGGTGTACATTCTGATATTACGAAAGAAGATGCGGAAAGATGCATTTTACAAACATATATGTGTTTAGGAGATGTGTTAACTTTACAGTAATTTATTTGCAATAGCATTTCTTAATATTGCATGATGCTAGTGTTTTCCAGACTTCAAACATTTATTATGTGAGTGAAAATTGAATGATATAATTTTATTTAAGATAAATAATAACTAAAGGAATCACAGAAATTCTCAGAAGAGGTGTAATTTAAATAACACAAATATGAAAGCAGGTGAACAGATGTCAGGTAAAACGTATTTATGGATAGAAGACCGCATTGGAAAAGCTAGCTATAAGTTTTTGGACAGTGTTTATGCATGAAATTTGTCCGGAAGTGATTGTAGAAAGCAAAATAAATAACCGGGAATTAGTAAAAGCGGTTAAGGGGTTAACGGATACAGAATACAGGTTTTGCAGTTTCAAAGGGAAATATTCAGGTAGTCAATACAGAGAGAATTTGAACGAGTTGGGGTTGAGGTGTCAGTATGATCACTATTTTAAAAACAAGAAAGATATACCAGACGATATGCATTATGTAGAACTTAAAGATGTGTACTTTAACCAGAATACAGTTTCTGTGTTAGATGACAGGGCTGGTGCTATTGTTGAGAAAATAGATGCTTCCAGATTAATTGGAAAATATAAGATAGAATCAAAGTTTAATGGTGTTACATTAGATATAGACTGTTTGTCAACAGGGTGCAAAACAGTGTTGAATGTGCTGTACTTTCCTGAAAAGGTATTTTGCCTGAAGGAATGTGGAGATAATGCTTTAGAGGTATTATACAGCTTAGAAGCGGGAACAGTATACAGTGATTATGCGATAATACCATTCGACATGGACAAAGTTAAAGTATCTGACAAAAATGGTACAAGGATAATTTCAGATTATGAAGAATTGAAGGAGTGGTGGAACAATGAAGAGTAAGCCGGTAGTTATGGAGCATTTTTCAACGGTTCATACCTCATATATACTTAATTTTGATTTTACAAACAATATTACGATCCTTACAGGCTCATCAGCAACAGGAAAGACAGCCTCTTTTTCATTTATGAGGGAGTGTATGGCGGTAAATCCAAATATTATGTGTATTAATTATCAGGATTATTATAAGAATATAAAGAAGATGATTTCAGAAGAGACAGGGAAGCTGATTGTGATCGATAATGCGGATATTTTGTTGGATGATGATACAAGAAAATATATTTCGATGGATCATAAAAATCAGTATTTGATTATCGGAAGAAATCCCAAGAATCTATTTACAACGAGTGATAATTTGTTTGAACTTGTGAGTGAGAACAAGGGGGGAGCATACGGAATTTAGATTAAAAAAATATTTATAAGATGGCTGGATGTATGCAATCCTTTAAGGTGTCCGCAAAATGTAGATATGTGCGGACACCTGATTGTCTTATTGTTCAAAAACACAGATATAATAATAGTAAGAATTTCTTCAATTGCCCGACTGTACTATAGTTTGCAGATTTCTCTCAATTCTTAGATTCATAGTATGTATATGTAAATATCTCCGCAAACATGGATATGAAGAATGAAAATGCTAATCCTATGCTCACTGCAATAAGTCCATTGTAATCAGCTGTTTTTTCCAGAAAAGTCAAAATTAAAAAAATATTAAGCTTTTACCTGCTTGACACAGAGCATGGAAAAAGCTACCATAAACATGAACAAACTAACAGGAGTTATAAACAACTAACATTCTGAAATTTTGAAAGGAGAAGAATTATGAAAAAGATGCGTAAAGCATTACTCGCACTGTTATTATCCATTACAGTGGCAGGCACATCTGCAGTGCCGGTGATGGCAGCAGGCACAAACACATCCGTACCAACGGTTCCGGCACAGGAGGCTGACAGCTCAAAGGCAGACAAATTATTTACCGCGGTAAAAGGCGATTATGTACAGCTGTTTAAAGACGTTTTATTTGACGTCAGATATGATAAGTACTGGAATGATGACGCGGCAGCCGTTGTCGGTGCCGGCGCAGCAAAGGAGGCAGTAAAGACACTGAAGGCTTCCGTAGGTTCTTCCACTTATGGAGATAAAGCTGATCCAAACGCATTTTACTGTGGATTTATCAATGACGTAAAAGAAGTTTCTTTCCAGGATGGCGGCAAAGTGGAATTCACCACAACCGACAGCAAGAAAGTTTCCCATACCTACAAATTCCTGAAAAAAGATGCACTCAGCGGTGTAATGGAAGGCTATGTATTCCAGAGCACAGATAAGAATGAGGATGAGTTCAAATATGTATTCCTTTGCCCGGATACTCCGGCAACAACTTACCATATCGAATTCCGTTATGGCAGTGATCTGACAGAGCTGTTAAAACTTAACACCGGAAAATATGCAAACTGGGTAGGCTCCGGTATGTTAAAGAGTGCTCTGACAGAGAAAAATGAAGCAATGATCCAGAACTGCATCGCTTTATTCTGCACGGAAAATCTTGCAGGGATGAAAACTACAGAAACTGTAGCCCAGCAGAGTGCACTTGCCGGGGTATGGGATGCGGATCTGACTGCATATGCCAATAATGCACAGTATAAGAATTCCAAAATGTACTGTGAACTGAAAGCTGACGGAACCGGAGTAACCTATTTTGATCAGAACGGAACCGGAAATTATGCAGAAAATGCATTTACGTTCTTTGCGTATGACAACGATGGAAACGAAGCTACAAACAGCGGTGTATACATTTCCACAGGCAGTGATGAGATCACAACTGCAGGTAAATATACAATTGCAAAGAAGGGTGACAGTACCATTCTTACGTTTGACACACTTGACGGACAATCAATCAGTTATATCAAACGTGACACAAAGGTTGCAGTTGTCAGTGAAAAGACAACACTGTATGTGAAGGGCAAGACCAATGTTCTTGCGAATGTCGTATCTGGAAGCGGAATTACAACTTACACAAGCAGCAATGCAAAGGTGGCAAAGGTAGATGCAACCGGTAAGGTTACAGCACTGAAAAAAGGTACCGCTGTCATCACAGCAACCAACAACGGTGTAAGCGGACAGGTAAAAATTACCGTAAAAAATCCTACTTTAAATAAAAAGACAGTAACTCTGAAAAAGGGCAAGACAGCAAAGTTAACAGTAAAAGGAAGCATTGGAAAGGTAACTTACAAGTCTTCTAATACAAAGATTGCAACAGTATCCTCCAAGGGTGTGATCAAGGCGAAGAAAGCCGGAAAAGTTACCATTACCGTAAAATCCAATGGAATAGCTTTAAAATGTAAGGTTACTGTCAAAAAATAAAAATGATCTGTTTTTTACGGAGCGGCATTGTACTCGTACAATGTTAGCTCCGTTTTTTCATAAATTGCTGGTTGACTGCGTGGTCTGGGGTCTTTTGTTTTTCAGAGGGACGGATTTGCGGGGGAATTGGTTTAGGTATAAGATTTCTCTATGCGACGGAAGAAATGTCCCCCTTCTTCCTGTGGATTGGAAAACTATAAGTAAAAGAATGATGCCCGCAAATCCTGTCTGTGTGACAAATATATAGGTGCCAGAACCTGCAGTTAAAGGGACGCCTCAAAAGCAGCTACGAATCTCATGAACTGGAATAAACATAAAAATACCCTGTTAAATTATTTGATGATAAGGCCTGGTATCTATAGATGAAAAATTAAACTTTTAGGTGACGGTTTTCCGAAATTTTAACGCTTGAAATCAGAAAATGTCACCTATATAGTAAAAATTGCTTCTTCAGATACCGCATTTCTCAATAAAGCGGTATCTGGAGAAGCAATTTTTGATCTATAGAGACTTTCCGGTATCTGAATGTTAAATTTTCAATATATAGGTACCGCAATGGTATCTTTTACATGAATTTTATTGGGATAGATACCACGATGACATCTTTCCTATGAATTTTGATTATATAGAACCCATTCTTTATTTATAAGTTGATAATGTCCGATCATATAAAGGCTTCAATAGAACTATTGTTTCACAAAATACCGGCAATGAAATTTCCACCTATTAGCATGTCAGGATTCCAAAGTATTTATCACTTTACCGTAAACGCTCATTGCACGCATTTCCTTCCGGGAGCGCCTTTAACTGCAGGTTCTGGTGCTTTTATATTTATTCAACAGACAGGATTTGCGGAAATATATTTCTCAATTATATTTTCTCCAATCCACAGGAAGAAGGGGGACATTTCTTTCGGAAGAACAAATTTGCAACTGCGCCGTAGTTCCATCACATAACGCTAATAGCATAAAAGTAAAATATTTGTCAAATTTACCTGAAATCAATATCGGCGCTAATTTGCAAATTTTTCTGGAGAAAGAGAATGTCCCCCTTCTTCCGTCGCATCGAAAAAACTTATATTTAGAACAATCCACCGCAAATCCGTCCCTCTGAAAAACAAAAGATCCCAGACCACGCAGTTAAACAGCAATTTGTACTGGAAGAAAAACATGATTTTCCACATTTCCCTATTTACATAGTAGGGGAGTAGGCTTATAATCACACCGTAGAACTCACGGAATACGCTGCGGTCGTATTTCATGAAACGAGGTGGTAAAACGATATGATGATATCCGCAAAAAGCAGATATGCACTGCGTGTGATGGTCGATCTTGCGCAGCACAATTCCGGAGAATTCATTCCGGTCAAAGAAATTGCCACAAGGCAGGGCATTTCCCTGAAATATCTTGAAAGTATTATGACCATACTGACAAAAGGGAAGATGCTTGAGAGTGCCAGCGGAAAGGGTGGCGGTTACCGTCTGATCAAACAACCGTCGGAATATAAAGTAATTGAGATCCTTCAACTGATCGAAGGAAATTTAGCTCCGGTCGCGTGCCTGTGTGAAGGTGGGAAAAAGTGCGAGAGCACCGCAGAGTGTACCACACTTCCGTTCTGGCAGGGACTGGAAGCCGTGATCAATGATTACCTTGAGAAGCATACCCTTGAGGATATGATTTCACAGAAGACGCATTCCTGTGAAAGTTAAACAACATGTTTTATATGGAGGAAATACAAATGTCTGAAAAAAATTTATTAGAGATCAAAGATCTGCACGTAAACGTTGAAGATAAAGAAATATTACACGGAGTAAATTTAGAAGTTGGAAAAGACGAAGTGCATGTTTTGATGGGACCGAACGGAACCGGAAAATCCACCCTGGGCTATGCCATCACCGGGCATCCGAAATATGCCATCACATCCGGACAGATCTTTTTTGACGGAGAGGACATCACAGAGATGCCGGTGAATGAGCGTGCCAAAAAGGGAATCTTCCTCTCCTTCCAGAATCCGCTGGAAGTTCCGGGGGTGACATTGAGCGCATTTATTCGTAATGCACTCGAGCAGAAGACCGGAAAGCGTGTCCGTCTGTGGGATTTCAAGAAAAAACTGACCGAGACCATGAAACTTCTTTCCATGGACGAGTCCTATGCAGAGCGTGATTTAAATGTCGGCTTTTCCGGTGGTGAGAAGAAAAAAGCAGAGATTTTGCAGATGCTTATGTTAGAGCCAAAGCTTGCAATCCTTGACGAGACCGACTCCGGACTGGATGTGGATGCTGTCCGTACCGTATCCAAAGGAATCCAGCTTTACAAAGAAAAATGCAAAGGCAGCCTTCTGATTATCACCCACAGCACACGAATCTTAGAGTCATTGCATGTGGATGTCACCCACGTTATGGATGAAGGAAAAGTCGTAAAGAACGGAGATGCTTCCTTAGTAGATGAGATCAACGAAAACGGTTTTGAGGAATTTGAACAGTAAGAAAGGTGCGTGCGAAATGAGAGAAAAGAGTCAGGTAGAAGATATCGACCGCAGCATCTATGATATCCGCGATGAGGAAAAAGATGCATACAGAATGAAAGAAGGTCTGACCCCACAGATCGTGGAGCAGCTTTCCAAAGAAAAGGGCGATCCGGCATGGATGCAGCAGTTCCGACTGGAGTCCTTACAGATTTACAATGAGATGCCGGTTCCGGACTGGGGACCGTCAATTGAGGGACTGGACATGGATCACATTGCCACCTATGTCCGTCCACATTCCAAAATGCAGGCATCCTGGAAGGATGTGCCGGAAGACATCAAAGAGACATTTGAGCGTCTGGGAATCCCGCAGGCCGAGCGGAAATCCTTAGCCGGTGTCGGTGCCCAGTACGATTCCGAGCTGGTATATCACAATGTCAAAGACGAGGTTGCCGCACAGGGCGTTGTCTACACCGATATGGAAAGTGCCTTAAAAGGAGAATATGCGGACATGGTACACAAGTATTTCATGAAACTTGTCACCCCGCATGACCATAAGTTTGCAGCACTGCACGGAGCCGTATGGTCCGGTGGTTCGTTCGTCTATGTGCCAAAGGGCGTGCACGTGTCCATTCCGCTGCAGTCTTATTTCCGGTTGAATGCCAAAGGAGCCGGTCAGTTTGAGCATACACTGATCATCGTGGACGAGGGCGCAAGCCTTCATTTCATCGAGGGATGTTCCGCTCCGAAATATAACGTAGCAAACCTGCATGCAGGCTGCGTGGAGCTGTTCGTCAAAAAAAATGCAAAGCTTCGTTATTCCACCATCGAGAACTGGTCCAAGAATATGTACAACCTGAATACCAAGCGTGCCTCCGTTGAGGAAGGCGGAACGATCGAGTGGGTTTCCGGATCGTTTGGCTCCCATGTGGGCTGCCTGTATCCGATGAGCGTTTTAAAGGGGGAGGGTGCCAAAATGGAATTCACTGGTGTCACATTTGCCGGACACGGACAGAATCTGGATACCGGTGCCAAAGTGGTACACGCAGCACCAAACACCAGCTCCTATATGAATACCCGTTCCATCAGCAAAGACGGCGGAATCAGTACCTTCCGAAGCAGCGTGGTTGTGGCAAAGGATGCCAAAGGATCAAAATCAGCAGTATCCTGTCAGTCCCTGATGCTTGATTCCGAGTCGCGTTCGGATACGATTCCGGCCATGGACATCCGTACCAAAGACGCAGCTGTGGGACATGAGGCAAAGATCGGAAGCATCAGCGACGATGCCGTCTTTTACCTGATGTCACGAGGCATGACGGAAGAAGATGCCCGGGCACTTTTGGTCAGCGGATTTGCAGACAACGTATCCAAGGAACTTCCGGTCGAGTACGCGGTTGAGATGAACAACCTGATCCGGCTGGAGATGAAGGGAAGCATAGGTTAGGAGGAGAACAATGACAGAAATGACAATCAATAAACTTCCATCGAAGACCTGGTATTGGTTACATGTCAACGAGACCAAGCTTCCGTGGGACAAAGAACATACAACAGAACTTCCGGAGGAAACCGTGACAGCGGGAAGCACCGAAGAGGTACGCTTTTCCATTACCGGAGAGGGAAGATACAGCAGCAAAAAGATCCATATCATAGCACCGGCCGGTAAGCAGGTGACCGTGTTTATGGATTATCAGACAGAGGAAAAACTTGCCGTAAGGACAAGCCTTTCGGTGGAAGAACATGCACGGGTGCGTCTGGTGCAGCTGCAGCACACAGCAGAAAATTCCCTTGTGTACAATCAGATTGAGGGAGAATGTGAAAAAAACGCCCGTATCGAGCTGGTACAGATTTATCTCGGAAAAGGAGATATCTATTCCGATACGACCATCAACTTAAATGGCGATGCAAGCACCTTTAGGAGCGATATCGGCTATATCGGGCAGCACACACATATCATTGACATGAATGAAGTGGTCAACCACTATGGAAAACATACAGAGAGTGAAATCAACGTGGGCGGTGCCCTGCGCGACGGTGCAAAGAAGATCTTCCGTGGAACGATTGATTTTAAGACTGGCTCTTCCGATTCCGTCGGAAACGAGCTGGAAAATGTACTGATGCTTGGCGATGATGTGGAGAATAAAACCGTTCCAGTGATCTTATGCTCCGAGGAAAATGTCGTTGGTAATCACGGTGCAACGATTGGGGAACTTGATGAGGATACCATGTTTTATTTTGCCAGCCGCGGAATCGACAAAGAGCACGCGGAAAATATTATGGCAAGAGCAAACATTGACCGCCTGAAAGGAATCATCAAAGACGACAGCTTTGCCAGAATGATTGACGAAGAACTTGGGGAGGTGTAGCATGACCGATTATCGCAAGGACTTTCCACTGCTGTCAGAAATCGGGGAACATACAGTCGATGGCAGGGAATGGATCTATATCGACAATGCGGCAACTTCCCAGCGTCCACAGTGTGTCATTGATGCAGAACGCGATTTTTACCTGAAACACAATGCAAATCCGCTGCGTGGAAATTATCCGCTGAGTGTGGAAGCAACCGAACTGTATGAAAATGCCAGAAAAGGCGTGCGTGATTTTATCGGAGCCAAATCCGCGCGTGAAATCATCTTTACCAGAAATACCACAGAGAGCATGAATCTTGTGGCATACAGCTATGGTTTAAACAATGTAAATGCCGGGGATGAAATCCTCGTTTCGATCATGGAACATCACAGCAATCTTCTGCCATGGCAGATGGTTGCGCGGCAGACAGGAGCGGTACTCCGGTTTATCGAATGCCGTCCGGACGGATCGGTGGATCTTGATCAGGTAAAAGAACAGATTACGGAAAAGACAAAAATCGTAGCAATCACACAGATTTCTAACGTGCTCGGACGTGTGAACCCGGTCAAAGAGATCGCAGCCATGGCACATGAAAAAAATGCCATTGTCGTGGTGGACGGGGCACAGAGCACCCCGCATATGCCGGTCAATGTGCAGGATCTGGATGCAGACTTCTTTGCATTTTCCGGACATAAAATTTTCGGACCGATGGGAATTGGTGTGTTATATGGAAAGAAAAAACTGTTAAAGAAAATGCCGCCGTTTCTTTCCGGTGGAGAGATGATCGAATCCGTGACCCGCGAGAGCGCAAAATACGCAGAACTTCCGCATAAGTTCGAGGCGGGAACCGTAAATGCTGCCGGTGCCATAGCACTGCATGCTGCCATAAAATACGCACAGTCTGTTGGCTTTGACGTGATGCAGGAGCGGGAACTTGCCGTGACAAAGCGTGCGTTTGACGGATTGAAAGAACTTCCACATGTGCATGTACTTGGATCTGACCGGGCCGAAGAACACACCGGAATTCTTACATTTACCATTGATGACGTGCATCCACACGATGTGAGCGAGATTTTAATTGCCGATGGCATCTGTGTGCGTGCCGGACATCATTGTGCGCAGCCGCTTTTGAATTATCTGGGTATCAGTTCCGCCACACGGGCAAGCTTTATGTTTTACAATACCGAAGAAGAAGCCGATCAATTTGTAGCAAGCATCGCAAGTATAAGGGAGCGAATGGGATATGGAAAATAGAAGTTTTTATAATGAAATCTTAACGGAGCACAACGTGCGCCCGGAGTTTAAACATGATCTGCCGGATGCGGATATTGTGCTTGAGGGTGTCAACCCGAGCTGTGGGGATGATATTTTCCTGAAATTAAAGACGGATGGCGACACGATTACCGATGGTGCATTTGTCGGGGACGGATGCGCGATTTCCCAGGCTTCCGCAGATATCATGCTTGGCATGATTGTCGGAAAGAAAAAAGAAGAGGCCCTGCAGATGGGGAAAATCTTTATGAAAATGATCAAAGGCGATGCCAGCGAGGAGGAGATTGATTCTCTTGAGGAGGCATCGGCACTCCGCGATATCGCCCATATGCCGGCGCGTGTGAAGTGTGCAGTCCTTGGCTGGAGAACTTTAAAAGAGGCTTTGCTCGGTGAGGATGCGGACGATGATGACGATGAGGATGACGAGTAATAAAGTCGGAGGGCTTTTCATACACATATAGATAAAAATACACGATGCTTCTTATAGGATACGTTACGAATTTTGTGCAGTTTCTGGCTCTGTTAAAATTTTGGAGTCTTAATTGTGGCAAAGCGGAGTAAAATATAAGGAGTGTCGTGTATTTTTTTAGGGGTATAAAATAATATCGTAAAAAGTAGTTGACAGCGTTTGGGAAAGGGTGTATATTCATAACAACAGATAATTCCTACTAAAGAAGTATGAAAATAAGGGATTAAATCAGAGAGAGTAAATTGGAGGATAATAAAATGGCAAATATTTATGAAGGAACATTGGAACTGATCGGACACACACCACTGGTAGAGTTTAAACACATCGAGAAGAAGTTTGGCCTTGAGGCAAGACTTCTTGCAAAGCTGGAGTACTTTAACCCGGCAGGATCTGTTAAGGACCGTATTGCAAAAGAGATGATTGAGCAGGCAGAGAAGGACGGAAAATTAAAACCGGGCTCCACCATTATCGAGCCGACATCCGGAAATACAGGTATCGGTCTTGCGGCAATCGCAGCAGCAAAGGGATACCGCCTGATCATCGTTCTTCCGGAGACCATGAGTATTGAGCGTCGTAACATCATCAAGGCATATGGTGCAGAACTTGTTCTTTCCGATGGAAGCAAGGGTATGAAGGGAGCCATCGCAAAGGCAGAGGAACTTCACAAAGAGATCGCAGACAGCTTCATTCCGGAGCAGTTTGAGAACCCTGCAAACCCGGCAGCACACAAGAAGACAACCGGACCGGAGATCTGGGAAGATACGGATGGAAAAGTCGATGCATTTGTAGCCGGTGTCGGTACAGGCGGAACCATCACAGGTGTTGGTGAGTATTTAAAATCCCAGAACCCGGATGTAAAGATCGTTGCCGTAGAGCCTGAGACATCTGCAGTATTGTCTACCGGAAAGGCAGGTCCACATAAGATCCAGGGTATCGGAGCCGGATTTATTCCAAACACACTGGATACCAAGGTTTATGATGAAGTAATCCCGGTTTCCAATGAAGACTCTTTCGAGTATTCCAAATATATTGCAAAAGAGGAAGGTGTGCTGGTAGGTATTTCTTCCGGAGCTGCATTAAAGGCAGCCATCGAAGTGGCAAAGAGACCGGAGTTCAAGGGAAAGACTGTAGTTGCCCTTCTTCCGGACAGTGGAGACCGTTATTATTCTACGGATCTGTTCAAGGATTAAGATAAAATTCGGAAAAAGTTCAGACTTTATTTATTCCGTTTTGCGGATGAATCCATTATAATAAAGGCATGTGGAAACCAGACAGGAAAGTCCATGTGCGGAGAGCTTCATGGAAATTTATTTCCGTGAAGTTCTTTTTATTTAAAACAATTGGGAAAGTTTGTGCTCCGGCGGACTCCCGTGTGGTGGCTCCGGCTGCGGCCTCTCCGATACGCACGAATTAGACAGAATCTTAGAATTTGCGAAAGTGATTGCGTGGCTCTAATTTTGTGTCCGGGCAATGTTTCGACAGCGGCGCGGTTTGTGTCCGTCTGCCAAGGATGCGCTCAGAATTTCTAGTCTGCCTAAGCGGAGCACTTCAAAAATTTTATGGCGCCCGCTCCCGGTTATGTCTCCCTACGGACTTTTTTGAATGACCTTAAATAAATGTGGTCGCAAACACGACCCGCGGGCACAGTATTTTGAAGCACTCCGCTAAGGCAGACACGAAATCCTTCGGACGCGTCCTTGGCAGACGGACACAAACCGCGCCGCTGTCGAAACTTGAACGAACACAAATCATCAAAGGAGTCACGCAGTCACTTTCGCAAATTCTAAGATTCTGGATATTGAGTGCGTATCGGAGAGGCCGCAGCCGGAGCCACCACACGGGAGTCCGCCGGAACTAAGAATTTCACAATTATTTATATAGAGAATTACAGGAGAAAAAGAGGAAATAGATATGAACGAATTAAGTAAAGTAGTAAATGCGCAGCTGCAGCAGGCAGCGGAAAACCTTGTCCGCAACCATCTGATGTCTGATGAATTTTTGGATTTTGTGGAGGAAAATACAAAACCGCTGGATACGCTGATGGCATATTACAAGTGCGCAATCATGGAAGTAGAAACGAAGTTTAAAGTGTTAAACGAACAATTTTCGCTGGAATATGACCGTAATCCGATCGAGTCCATCAAGACACGTGTGAAATCGCTGGACGGAATCGTGCGCAAAGTGCGCCGGAAAAATATTCCGTTGACGCTTTCGGCGATTGAACAGAACATCAATGATATAGCAGGAATCCGGGTTGTGTGCTCTTTCCCGGAAGATATCTATCTGCTGGCGGACTGCCTGCTTCAGCAGGATGATATCCGTCTGATCGAACAGAAAGATTATATCAAGCATCCGAAGGAAAACGGATACCGCAGCCTGCATCTGATCGTTGCAGTACCGATTTTTTTACAGAATGAGAAACGGGAAATGAAAGTTGAAGTACAGCTTCGCACCATTGCCATGGATTTCTGGGCGAGTCTGGAGCACAAAGTGCGGTACAAAAAGAATGTTCCGGCAGATGAAACCGAGCGTCTGGCACAGGAACTGAGCGAATGTGCACAGATCAGTGCAGATCTGGACCAGCGGATGCAGAATATCCGTACCCGCCTGGCAGATGCGGAATTACAGCATCCACAGAAACAAAAGAAAGATGAACAGATCCTTCTGGATGTGCTGGGACTGTAATGCCGCTGGTGCTCACAGGTAAGCATGAGAACGGTAACTTCTTTATGCACTGTGCTCCCATGGACGTACTTTCAGATGGACACCGCGGCTGTCGGCGATGCGCTGACACGCCTTAATGTCTTCTTCCGGAAGAATATCCACGATCGACAGCTGCGTGTGTGGGATAAGTTTTCCACATTCCTCTGCAAAATCAAGCATTGCCTCATAAGCATGAGGGAAGGATGGACGGGTTACTTTTTCGTACTTTTCTGCAGTTGCCTCATTCAAGCTGATGGAGATGCTGTCTACGACCTCTGCTAATTCCGGCACAATGTCACGTTTATAATACAGGTTTCCCAGACCATTGGAATTGACACGGATCGGGAGACCTGTTTTTTCTTTGACATATCTGGCACTGGCGATCAGATTCTCCAGTGCACAGGTCGGTTCCCCATAGCCACAGAAAACAAATTCTTTGTAGCCGGTGAAATCAAAGGCATCAATTGCGGCAATAATCTCACTTAAAGAAGGCTCTGCTTTGTGCCAGAGGGTATCCGCATCACCCACACCATCAAACTGTTTACGGATACAGAACGTACAGTTGCAGTCACATTTATTTGTGATATTTGCATATACCTGATCATTGTACACATATAAAATTTTTGCCATAACAATTCCTTCTTTCTATCGTATGGATTAATCAATTGCGAAATTCTTTTCCGGGTTTCCCGTTTTTACACGTTTGAATCTGCAATCAGGTCAATAAGAAATTTCTCGAAATTAACGCCATCGCGTCCCGGTGTATTTTCTTTCATGGTATCCCCGATACTGTGGGATAAGAATTTCCCTGCAAGCAGAATCGCATCTTCCGTGCACATGCCCTTTGTGCGGCAGCCACACAATACAGAGGCAAACAGATCCCCGGTTCCGGAAAAACTCCGGTCAAAAAACGGCGATTCGTGCCGGTAAATTTCATTTGCAGTGGCAGCAATATTATAAATGACGGGATGTTTCTCGCCACGGCATTTGACACCGGTGATCACGACATCCTGAGGGTGTGAAACCTTTTTTTGCAGACGCTGAGCCACATCTTCTGCCAGTTTTAGCAGATCCGTGTTTGTCCTGCAATGAAGTAAGGCATCTTCCGGGATGTCTGCCAGCAGACAGGCTTCCGTCAGATTCGGTGTGATCACGTCTGCTTCGAGCGTCAGTTCTTTCATTCCATTTAACAGCTCCGGAGTAAAAAATGGATAAGCATTTCCGTCATCCCCCATAACAGGGTCAACCAGAAGAAACGTATGTTCTTCCCGAAAGTGGTGGATGAAATCAAGCACCTGCGAAATCTGTTTCGCCCCGGTCAGAAATCCGCTGTAGATGGCATCAAAATGTGCGTTATTTTTCCCCCAGGCATCAATATAGTCCGGTAACATGGCGGTCAGATCGGTACAGTGATAACAGGAATAACCGGTCTGGCCGGTCAGTACGGCTGTTGCAACCGGACAACACTGCACGCCCAGTGCGGATAATACTGGAATCGCTGCCGTGAGAGAACACTTTCCGAAACCGGACAGATCATGGATAACAGCTGCTTTTTTCATGGAAAACCTCCGAATTGGTGAAAATAGTTCTTTGTATCTTAGTATAGTGCGATCTATCGGTGTGTATATATCCAAAATGGGAAAAAAATATAAATCCAGTCTGCAAAAAATCATGTACAACTATTTGTGTTTTGATGAAAATAACGGAAAAAGCAAGGTTACACTGGACAAATATGGTAAAAAGTAATAAAATTATAAGCATATAGGGGTGGGGTTTATACAAAAATCATAATAAGGAGTGCGTTTATGGAACTGATTTACACAAATGATTTATGCACCGGATGCAACAAATGCGTGCGGGGCTGTCCTGTACTTACGGCAAATATTGCAATACAGGAAGGTTATGTAACGGTAGACCCGGACAAATGTATTGCATGTGGGGAATGCTTTGATGTCTGCCCACATGAAGCGAGAGACTATTATGATGATACGGACCGCTTCTTTGAAGACCTTGCATCGGGAAAGAAAATTTCCGTGATACTGGCACCGGCATTTCTGGCAAATTATCCCAAAGAATACCAGCGTGTGCTGGGATATTTAAAGAGTAAGGGAGTCAACCATATCTGCAGTGTATCGTTCGGTGCGGATATCACAACCTGGGGATATCTGAAATACATTACGGAACACAAATTTTTCGGGGGCATTTCCCAGCCGTGTCCGGCAGTAGTCACCTATGTGGAAAAATATATACCGGAGCTGATTCCGCGTCTGATGCCGGTACACAGTCCGATGATGTGTACTGCTATTTATATGAAAAAATACATGCAGGTCACAGATGAAATTGCTTTCATCAGCCCGTGTATTGCCAAAAAATTAGAGATTACCGATCCCAATTGCGGCGGATATGTTTCTTATAATGTAACTTTTGAAAAGATGATGAAGTATATCGGAAACGATTATGAAGGATGTGAACCATATACCGATGAACTGGAATACGGACTGGGTTCTTTGTATCCGATGCCTGGTGGACTGCGGGAGAATGTAGAACATTTTCTTGGGAAAGAGCAGGTAGTGCGTCAGGTAGAAGGCGAGCATGAGGCATATGAATATCTGCGTTCCTATGCAAAACGTATTCAGCAGAATAAAGAACTTCCGTTTATGGTAGATATCTTAAATTGCGCGAAGGGCTGTCTCTACGGAACTGCCACAGATTCGAAACGGGGAACCGATGATGTCATGCTGACAATCGCAAAACTGCGAAACAGCAAAACCAGTGCAAAACAGGAGAAGGCACACTTTGGCAGGAAGAGCAAAAGTAGGAGTCCGTGGGCAGAGACACTGACACCGGAGGAACGTCTGAAAAACTTCATGGACGCTTTCGGGAAGCTGAACATCAACGATTTTATGCGCAGCTACACCAACCGTGCAGTACATATTGAGGAACCGTCCGAACAGGAGAAGAACCGCCTGTTTGCAGAAATGAAAAAAGATACCTATGAGGAACAGCACAGGGACTGCGAATCCTGTGGATATTCAAGCTGCACCAACATGGTACGTGCCATCCACAATGGAGTCAACGTAAAAGAAAACTGTGTGCACTATGTGCGGGGCATGGCAGAGGAAGAGACAAAAAAGATTGCAGAACTTCGCAATCAGGAGCGGACGGAACAGGAAATCCGCCAGCAGAAGATTACAGATATCACAGACCGGTTTATTACCCTGAGTGATAACATTGCAGAACTGAATACGGCAAACGAGGAATCTGCAAATGAAGCAACCAATCTGGCACAGTATATTCAGGATATTTCCCGTCTGTGCGATGAACTGAATGAGTCCATCCGTATCATGTCGGATTTCATCAGTGTATATAAAAAGAGCAATGAAGATATTTCTGCCATTGCGGGACAGACAAATCTGCTTTCGCTCAATGCCTCCATTGAGGCGGCGCGTGCCGGTGAGAACGGAAGAGGCTTTGCAGTGGTAGCGGAGGAAATCCGTACACTGTCTGATTCCACGAAAGATCTTCTGACACAGAACGACCAGAAAGCCGAGGCAATTCTTCCAAAGATTACACAGAGCATGGATTCGATCAAAGATCTGGTAGAAAGCATGAATACCATGACGCAGAAAGTGTCAACGATTGCCGCAAACACGGAAGAAATTTCTTCCCAGACGACCTATGTACAGAATATGACAGAAGAAATGCGGGATGAGGTGAAGGAACTGTAGATGAAAAAGGATGCGTATTACACATCCGGGCAATTTGCAAAAAAAGCACATGTGACACTTCGCGCGATCCGGTATTATGATAAACAGAATATTTTAAAACCAAGTGCACGGACTGCCGCAGGAGCGCGGCTGTATACGGATGCAGATCTGGCAAAACTCCAGCAGATCCTTTTATTAAAATATCTGGGATTTTCGCTGGAAGATATCAGGGAGATGACACTTGCTGCGGCAGATCAGCAGTATCTTCTTGAATCCATGCGGATACAGAAGAAGCTGCTGCGGCAGAAAATGGACGAAATGCAGGCGATGGATGAGGCGATTGACCGCACCATAGAAGCCATCCAGACGGAACAGGCGATTGACTGGAATAGTATGCTGGATCTGATCCATCTGACGGCAGTAGAACGAAGCCTGAAAAACCAGTACCAGAATGCGGCAAATATTTCTGCCCGGATTCGCCTGCACAGGGAGTATTCCATCAATCCGCAGGGGTGGTTTCCGTGGATTATGCAGCAGTGTAATCTGCAGCCGGGGATGCGGATTCTGGAGCTCGGCTGTGGAAATGGAGCACTATGGACCGAAAACAGAGAACAGCTGCCTGCGGATCTTTGGGTCGTTCTCTCGGACAAATCAGAAGGAATGCTAAAGGATGCCCGGCGTGCGCTGGGAGAGGACAGCCGCTTTTCTTATAAAAAATTTGACTGTGAAAAAATTCCGTATGAGGAGGAAATGTTTGATCTTGTGATTGCAAATCATGTGCTGTTTTACTGTGAAGATATCCCACAGGTGCTTGCAGAATGTCGGAGAGTCTTAAAAAATGGGGGACGGTTTCTATGCAGTACCTACGGAAAGCAGCATATGCGGGAAATTACCGATCTGGTGCAGCAGTTCCATAAAGAAATCGTTTTATCAGCGGAGGTGCTGTATGAGCGGTTCGGGCTTGAAAACGGAGAAAACCTGTTAGCACCGTATTTCCCGGAAATTCAGATGCGAAGATACGAGGATGCGATTGAAATAGCGGAAGCAGAACCGCTGATTTCCTATATTCTTTCCTGTCACGGAAATCAGAACCAGCTGCTTTTGAACCAGTACAAAGAGTTCCGGGAATTTGTTTCTGCCCGCGTGGCAGATGGATTTCATATCACAAAAGATGCCGGAATCTTCCTGTGCAGAAAATAATTAGAAAAATCTATAAAAAAGACTTGAAGGTGACCTAGCGTCACCTTTTATAATGGAAACAAATACAGGAATCGTAAATGCACACAGGAGGAAATACTCATGACCATTATTGTAACGGGCGGTGCCGGTTTCATCGGCAGCAACTTTATTTTCTATATGTTAAAGGAACATCCGCAGGATCGCATTGTTTGTCTGGATTCCCTGACCTATGCGGGCAATCTGTCCACGCTCGCACCGGTGATGGAGCAGCCGAATTTTCGTTTTGTCAAATTGGATATCTGCGATCGACCGGGCGTATACAAACTTTTTGAGGAAGAAAAACCGGATGTGATCGTGAATTTTGCAGCGGAGTCCCATGTGGATCGTTCCATCGAGAATCCGGAAGTCTTTTTGCAGACCAATATTATCGGTACGTCTGTGCTGATGGATGCATGCAGGAAGTATGGCATTTCACGTTATCATCAGGTGTCCACAGATGAGGTATACGGTGATCTGCCGTTGGACCGCCCGGATCTGTTTTTCCACGAGGATACGCCGATCCACACCTCCAGTCCGTACAGCACTTCCAAGGCATCTGCGGATCTGCTTGTTATGGCATATCACAGAACGTACGGCCTGCCGGTGACGATCAGCCGCTGTTCCAACAACTACGGCCCGTATCAGTTTCCAGAAAAACTCATTCCGCTTATGATTGCAAATGCGCTGGCAGATAAGCCGCTTCCGGTATACGGAGAGGGACTCAATGTGCGCGACTGGCTGTATGTCGAGGATCACTGTAAGGCGATTGATCTGATCCTGCGCAACGGAACCGTCGGAGAAGTCTACAACATCGGCGGACACAACGAGATGAAAAATATCGATATCGTGAAACTCATCTGTGAATATCTCGGCAAGCCGGAGAGCCTGATCGAGCATGTACAGGATCGCAAGGGACATGACATGCGCTATGCCATCGATCCGACCAAGATTCACAACGAGCTGGGCTGGCTGCCGGAGACGATGTTTAAAGATGGTATCCGCCTGACCATCCAGTGGTATCTGGATCATAAGGAATGGTGGGAGAACATCGTAAACGGGGAATACCAGAATTATTACAAAGAAATGTACGGAAAGAAAGGCTTATAAATATGAAAGTATTCGTGACAGGCGTTGCCGGACAGCTGGGACATGACGTGGTAAACGAACTGACAAAGCGCGGACATGAGGCTATCGGTTCGGATATTGCACCGACACTGGAATCCTGTGCATCGTATGTGACGCTGGACATCACCGATGCGGCAGCAGTGGAACAGACAATCATGCAAGTACAGCCGGATGCCATCGTGCACTGTGCTGCATGGACCGCTGTGGATGCAGCAGAGGACGAAGAAAATCAGGCAAAAGTCAGAGCCATCAACGTAGATGGAACGAAACATATTACGGACGCAGCGAAAAAAGCAGATGCCAAAATGATCTATATCAGTACCGACTATGTATTTGACGGACAGGGCGAAACACCGTGGGAGCCGGACTGCAAAGCATACGCACCGCTTAACGTATACGGACAGAGCAAACTGGGGGGCGAGCTGGCAGTGGCACAGACACTGGAAAAGTATTTCATCGTTCGTATCGCCTGGGTATTTGGATTAAACGGAAAGAATTTTATCAAAACCATGTTGCAGGTAGCAAAAAATCACCCGCAGGTACGTGTGGTAAATGACCAGATCGGCACACCAACCTATACCTATGATCTGGCAAGACTGCTTGTTGACATGATGGAAACCGAAAAATATGGTTATTATCACGCGACAAACGAGGGTGGTTACATCTCCTGGTATGATTTTACAAAAGAAATTTACCGGCAGGCAGGGCTTTCTACCGAAGTGCAGCCCGTGACAACCGCGGAATACGGTCTGTCCAAGGCAGCGCGTCCATACAACAGCAGACTGGAAAAAAAGAAACTGAAAGAAAATGGATTTACACCGCTTCCGACCTGGCAGGACGCACTGGGACGGTATCTGCAGGAATTAAAGCAACAGGGGGAACTTTAAGATGAAGGGAATTATATTGGCAGGCGGCGCCGGGACACGGCTGTATCCGCTGACCATGGTAACCAGTAAACAATTGCTTCCGGTATATGACAAACCGATGATTTATTATCCGCTGTCTACACTGATGCTGGCAGGCATCCGTGATATTCTGGTCATTTCCACGCCGGAAGACACGCCGAGATTTGAGGCACTTTTGGGAGATGGAAACCAGTTCGGACTGCATCTGTCCTACAAAGTACAGCCATCTCCGGACGGACTTGCGCAGGCATTTCTGCTGGGAGAGGACTTTATCGGAGAAGATGCCTGTGCCATGGTGCTTGGGGATAACATTTTTTATGGAAACGGATTTGGAAAAATTCTGCGAAATGCCGCCAAAGATGCCAGGGAAGGACAGGCAACCGTTTTCGGTTATTACGTCAACGATCCGGAGCGTTTCGGAGTGGTCGATTTTGATGAGAACGGAAAAGCCGTTTCCATCGAGGAAAAACCGGCACAGCCTAAGAGCAACTATGCCGTGACCGGACTGTATTTCTATCCGGCAGGCGTGAGCGCGATGGCAAAACAGGTAAAACCGTCTGCCCGCGGGGAACTGGAGATTACGACGTTAAATGACATGTATCTGCAGCAGAAAAACCTAAATGTACAGCTGCTCGGCCGTGGCTTTGCATGGCTTGATACCGGAACGATGGACAGCCTGCTGGATGCAGCGGCTTTCGTACAGATGATCGAGCACCGTCAGGGCGTGACCATTTCCGCACCGGAAGAAATCGCATATATCAATCAGTGGATTGATAAAGAAAAACTGCTTGATTCTGCGATACGCTATGGGAAGAGCTCGTATGGAGAGCATTTAAAAGCAGTCGCAGAAGGCAGAGTGAAATATTAAAATCAGCGTAACTATTCTGAGGGGGTTCTGAATAGTTATAAATCAGCATGAAAGAGGAAAAAACAGTGGGACAGATAACAGTGGAAAAAAATGTCGGCGGTATCGAAGGGCTGTGTGTGATTACACCGGCCGTACACGGGGATGCCCGCGGATATTTCATGGAGACATACAATGAACGGGAAATGAAAGAAGCCGGATTCGATATCCAGTTTGTACAGGATAACCAGTCCATGTCCGTCAAAGGTGTACTTCGCGGACTGCATTTCCAGATCAACTATCCGCAGTGCAAACTCGTGCGCGCTGTGCGCGGTAGCGTATTTGATGTGGCGGTGGATTTGCGGGAAGGTTCCGCAACCTACGGAAAATGGTACGGAGTGAAACTTTCCGAGGAAAACAAAAAGCAGTTTCTGATTCCGGAAGGCTTTGCGCATGGCTTTCTGGTCCTGTCCGACGAGGCAGAGTTCTGCTATAAAGTCAATGACTTCTGGCATCCGAACGACGAGGGTGGACTGGCATGGAATGACCCAAAGATCGGTATCCGGTGGCCGGATGTGACAGGTGAGTATCGCGGAACGCCGTCGGCGGAAGGGTATTGCATGACGGATGGAACACCGCTGACACTTTCGGAGAAAGACCAGGAGTGGCCTGGGCTGGAGAAATAATAGAAGATAGGTGGAAAAGGTGTCTTGAAAAGAGACACCTTTTTTATTGTTTCGTTTTTTCTGGAAAAATTGTATAATACTATATAATATAGATGGAATTGGAAAAGATTCAGCCGTGATTCTCGAATTTAAAACCCAGCATGGTGTTCGAAAGGAGAAGAAATGGGACTTTATGTAAATCCAGGGAATGAAGAATTTTATAATGCATCCCTTCGTTCAAAAATATATGTTGATAAAACAGAAATGATTAAGTTTACAAATTCGCAGCTTTTTGGTGAGCATAAAAATATCTGCGTAAGCCGCCCGCGTCGTTTTGGCAAATCCATTGCTGCCAATATGCTTGTGGCATATTATAGCAGAGGATGCGATTCCAAAGAGTTGTTTGAAAAATTTAAAATAGCAGAAGATGCCGGTTTTGAAGAACATTTAAACAAATATAATGTGATACATTTGAACATGCAGCAGTTTTTGGGACGTACAAAAACCATTGACGAGATGTTAGAACTTCTAACCCGGAAAGTGACGCGTGAATTGAAACGTGAATTTGCCAATGTCACGTATTATGAAGAAGATCTCGTATCTGTCATAGAAGAAATATATTCCCAGACGCACAGCTTTTTTATATTTATTATAGATGAATGGGACTGTATCTTCCGGGTAAAAGGAAATGATACCGACGCACAGAAAATTTATCTGAACTTCCTGAGGGATTTATTAAAAAACCAGCCATACTGTGTACTGGCATATATGACAGGAATTCTTCCGATAAAGAAGTATGGGGAACACTCTGCGCTTAACATGTTTGATGAATACTCCATGACAAATCAGCGGGAACTTGCTGAATTTACAGGGTTTACCGAGCAGGAAGTGCAGGAACTCTGCCCAGCGTATGATATGCCATACGAGAAAATGAAACAGTGGTATGATGGTTATGATTTGAAAGGCATACAGATCTACAATCCAAGATCCGTTGTGATGTCACTTCTGGGACATGATTTTGACAGCTACTGGACAAAGACAGAGACCTATGAGGCGTTAAAAAAATATATCCAGATGGATATGTACAATTTAAAAGAACTTGTAACAAAACTCATAGCAGGAAGTTCTGTTGCAATAAATCCGGATAAATTTCAAAATGATATGACAACCTTTGCAAGTGCGGATGATGTGCTGACGCTTCTTGTACATCTGGGATATCTGACTTATGATTTTGATACCCGTACGGTTCATATTCCCAATCAGGAAGTGCAGAAAGAGTTTATCAATTGCATAGAGGATGGCGGTTGGGAACCGGTCATGGATGCTATTCGGAAATCAGAAGAACTTTTAAGTGCAACGATTTCCGGTGATGAGGATACCGTTGCCAGGATCATAGAACATGTACATCAGGAGAATACATCCATACTTGCCTACAATGATGAAAATTCACTGGCATGTGTCATCTCGCTGGCATACTATTCTGCAAAAAAGAACTACGTGATTTATCGTGAACTTGTAGGCGGCAAAGGCTTTGCAGATCTGGTGTTCATACCGCGAAAGACAACGCAGGCTCCGGCGATAGTGGTTGAACTGAAAAGGAATCAGACGGCAGATGCTGCAATTGATCAGATCAAAAGAAAAGAGTATGTGCAAAGTCTGAAAGATTACAGGGGAGAAGTGTTGTTGGTAGGAATTAATTATGAAAGTAAAGATTCGGATGGAGAAAATTATAAAAAACATTTTTGTAAAATAGAAAGGATGACGATTGCACCGGTATGATGAGGCAGGGTTCTGCTATAAAGTTAATGACTTCTGACATCCGAACAACAAATAGGAAAAGATAGAAGGAATATCTGGGAGAGGGAATGCATATGGCAGTAAATGTAGCGATTGGAGTACAGGATTTTTCCACAATCATTGAAAATCAATATTTTTATGTAGATAAAACCGCTTTTTTAAAAGAATGGTGGGATAGTGGAGACAGTGTGACATTGATCACAAGACCCAGACGTTTTGGAAAAACGCTGACAATGAGTATGACAGAACAGTTCTTTTCTCTCGACTATGCAGACAGGTCAGATTTGTTTGCAAACTTGGAAATCTGGAAAGATGAGAAGTATCGCAAACTGCAGGGAACGTATCCAGTCATTAGTTTGTCATTTGCACGGATTAAAGAGCGTGATTATGAGAAAACCAAACAGAAGATGTGCGAAATTTTAAGGAATATCTATATAAAGTTTTCTTATGTGAAAAATTATAAAAAAATGACAGAGGCAGACCGGGCATATTATGATCGCATGATGTCTGATAATATAAGAGAAACGGATGCAACTTCATCATTATACCAGTTGTCAGATTTCCTCTATAGATATTATGGCAAAAAAGTAATCATTCTACTGGACGAATATGACACACCTATGCAGGAAGCCTTTGTGGATGGCTATTGGGATGAGTTGGTATCATTTACCAGAAGCCTGTTTAATTCAACATTTAAAACGAATCCGGCACTGGAACGTGGAATCATGACAGGAATTACCAGAGTGAGTAAAGAGTCCATATTTTCCGATTTGAATAATTTAAAAGTGGTTACCACCACATCGGATGAATATGCAACGACATTTGGATTTACCGAACCGGAAGTGTTTGAGGCTTTAGAAAAATGTGGACTGGGCGGTGAAAAGAAAGAGGTAAAAAGATGGTACGACGGATTTATATTCGGAACACATAAGGATATCTATAATCCATGGTCCATCCTGAATTATCTGGATTCACAGCAATACACAACCTATTGGGCGAATACGAGTGCAAACAGTCTGGTTGGCAAATTGGTCCGCGAAGGAAACCGGGATATCAAGGAAAAATTTGAAAAGCTGTTATGCGGGGAATGTATCTGGACGGAAATCGATGAACAGATTGTATATAATCAGTTGAACGGAAGTGAGGAGGCCGTCTGGAGTTTGCTTCTTGCAAGTGGTTATTTAAAAGTCCTGTCCTATGAAAGCTATCTGGATATTGGGGAGCGTTTTGCGCCAAGATATCAGCTTGCGCTTACCAATCTGGAAGTGAAGATCATGTTTCAAAGAATGATCCATGACTGGTTTGTACCCGTGAAGTCAGAGTACAATGATTTTGTAAAAGCAATGTTTCTGGGGGATGTGGATGCGATGAATGAATACATGAACCGTGTCGCATTGCAGACATTCAGCTATTTTGATACCGGAGAAAGGGCTTCCGGAGCCGAACCGGAGCGTTTTTATCATGGATTTGTACTTGGACTGCTGGTGGATTTACAGGGCAGCTATTATGTAAAATCTAACCGGGAGAGCGGATTTGGAAGATATGATGTCATGCTGGAACCGAAAAAACCGGGAAAAGACCCAGCAGTGATTCTGGAATTTAAGGTGCGGAGCACAAGAAAAGAAAACAGTCTGGAGGAAACCGCGCAGTCGGCACTTGCACAGATTAAGGATAGAAAATACAGCGAAGAACTGAAGGAAAAAGGAATTGCAGGAGAGCAGATCAAAGAGTATGGATTTGCATTTGAAGGAAAGAATGTGCTGATCGTGAATTGAAGTATAAGATTGTGGTAAGCGGGATTGATCGAAAACAGGGAAAATAAAATTACGTTATGATAACAGTAGGAAAAGATTGCGGAGGAAAAATAGAAAAGAGGTGAAAACTAAGCATTTGTGCATAGAAAACAAATTGCGATGTTGCGGAATCGTGATTTTACACAAACAGGAGGAAGCAATTTGAAAAATGCACCACCAGATAATCTCCAGTGGCATCCGGCGTTTTGCGCTGCCGCGGGGCTCGAATTTCACGAAGATATTGAACGGCTGGAGTTAAAGCCGGAATACAATCTGAGCAAGGAACCAATCCGTATCGACCTTCTTATCATAAAAGAAGGGAGTACTGGACAAATTAAGAATGAAATTGGCCACATCATGAGAACCTATAATGTGATCGAGTATAAGAGTCCGGAAGATGCACTGACTATTGATGATTATTATAAGACAGTTGGATATGCATATCTGTACAAAGGCTATGGAAAACATGTAGATGCAGTCCCGATCGATGAACTGACAGTATTTATTTTCAGAGCAACCCGACCGGAAAAGGAGTTTGCGAATTCTATCCAATCATGCAAAGAGAGAAGATATAGAAGAATTCCTGAGGAACGTGGAAGAAATGAATACACCACGTGACTGACAGAATGTTGAGGCTGTGTTACAGGTAAGTGTCAAAGCAAATGATGAGTTATATCGTGAAATAAGGAGGGATGCGAATATGTGTGATGCGTTGAGAGAATTGATGAAGGAGGATCTGGAAGATGCCAGAAAGCTGGGAGAATCGGAAGGGGAGGCAAAAATCATTATCAATATGAACCACAGCGGAATGTCTCCGGAAAACATTACATCCATCACAGGTAAGGATCTGGATGAGATCCATGCAATATTGGAAGGAAAAGTTCCAGTGATATTATAAGTAGCATATAAAAACAATATAAGAAAGTACAAAGAAGTGATGATGTATAAGAAAAAACAATACATCATTACTTCTTTATTTTGATGGGAAAAATCAAGTTGACTGTAGAAGTACATGGGTATATGATCAAAATATGGGAATAAAGTACTGAATTAATAAAAGCATTTAGAAATGATATAGAAAATACATAAAGAGAAAAGGAGCATGTAGTTATGAAGAACAGAAAGAAGGTTTTTGCCTTTTTACTCATTTTTGTTATGATAGTGACTTGTATTTCACCACAGCAAATTAATGCAAAAACGACAGGTAAAAAAGTTGCAGTAACGAGAGAAGAGTGGATTTGTGCATTATTAAAGCAAGCGCATATTAAAACAGGAAAAGTTTCCAAATATCATTTTTCAGATACCAAGAAGAGCAGTAAGAAAAAAGTTATCGAGACAGCATATTCCCGAGGGATTCTTCCGGTAAAAAAGAACAGTAAAAAATTTTACCCGAAAAAAGCTGCAACCCGTGAGTTTATGGCAGTCACGACTGTACGAGCGCTGGGATTTCAGGCAAATAAAGCAGTTTCGCCAAAGTGCAAGGATAAAAAGAAGTTAAAATATCCAGCGGAAGATAAGGTGGCATTAAATCAGAAGATCATATCCCTTAAGAAAAAACAGTTTCTTCCGAAAAAAGCAATAACTAAGGCAGAAAAGAAAAAAGCATTACGTGTCGTTAAAAAGCTTAACAATACAGGAAAAGTCAATCCAGAACATAAAAATGTTGTGACATATCAAAAAGATGTGGAACAGATATTAACGGACACGGAATCATCCTATACGGTTATCCAGCAAGGGGATATGCTGCTGGTTTCTATTTCCAAAAATGAAAATACGCAACAAATACAAAGCGGAAAAGTCATTATATTACCAAAGAAAAACGGAACAGATAATCAGCTCGCATTGAAGGTAAAAAGTGTTACAGATGCAGGAAATGGAATGTTGCAAATCATTGGTGAAATACCGGATATTTCAGAGGTCTATCAAAAGGTGGACATACAGAAAGAACAACAGGCGGATATGTCCATGTTTGTTCCAAATGAAGATGTGGTTGCTTCCGTAAGAAATGTAAACAGTGGATTAAAAGGTACAAGCATACAGACAACGGTATCGGCTGAGAGCGGGAAAATAGTCGAACTGAAAGAGCAGAAAATAGGAACTGTCGGGACTTTTTCGGGAAGTGTGGAGCTTTCAGCGCCAAAGGTTACAGCGATTGTAGATGCCGATTTCTCAAAGCGGCTGCATCTGGTATATCATGAGGTTTCGGTTTCGTTGAATGAAGATATTACAGCAAAAGCCGAACTAAAATTCTCAAGCAAAGGAGCAGGATCGGAGAAAATTTATGTTGGTCATGTGTCGACATATCTTGGAGATGGATTGTATGCAGATGTGGTGTGTTATCTCAATGTTTCCGCAGATGGAAAGGCAACGATCCAATATAAACTTGCGAATACACTAACTGCTTCTTATATAAATGGTGATTTTCGAATAAGTGCGGACAGTAACGGAAGCTGGGAAGGAACAAAAGCAGAAGTCAATGGACAGCTTTTAGGAGAGCCACAGTTAAATCTTCGATTTTTTGGATATTGGTTTGATGAAAAATTGTATGGATCGATTGATATTGTCGGTGTGCAGGCAGATATTGGACCAAAACTGAAGGCAACCGCAACGGTTCATGATACGGAGCCAAAGCTGTGTACGAATCTGGATTTTTATGGGTATGCTTCAATTGGCATGAATACAGACTTTGGAATTGGAAAATGGTTGAAAAATCATACTAAGATTACGCTTACGAAGGTGATTCTGGATAATAATGCCGCAAATCCATTGCGTGGAACGTGGCATTATGAAGATGGGAAGAGAACGGAAGGGGATAAATGTACATATCAGAATAAAAAGGACAAGGAAAATTCGATTTTAAGAAAAATAATAGGAAATTATTGTTTTGATAGGGATTTGTATTATAAGAAAAATGGAACTGGACCATCAGAAGACTTTGGAAGTCAATTTTCCACATATGAACCACATCTGAAAATAAAAGAGAATAATAAAATAACATATTGGTTTAGTTTTTATGGTGGAGATGGAATATATAAATTAAATGGTAATATTATTAGAACAAAAATAGATGATCCGAATAATGGTATAGTTAAGGAGAAAATGAAAGTAATAGAAAAAAATAAGACAATATATATAGTTCAAGTCATGTATGGTAAAACAATATATTGGAGAAAAACTGAATAACATGAACTGTGAGAACATGATCAAGATGATGGAGATCATGCAGGAACAGGTACGGAAAAAAGAAACAGAAGCGCAGTTCCTGAAAGATAAACAGAGAAAGAACAGAAATTTATGAATGCAATGCTTATTGAATGTTTTGCCCTTGCGCAGAGGAAATGTTTTTGGTCTTCCGAAAAGTACGCAGATGGTTAGGAACAGATGAGCCTGTTTAATAAAACGGAAGCTCATGCAGGACAGGAATTCTTTGAGACCGGGAAAGAAATTGTGATTTCATCACAAAAATGAAAAAAAGGGGAAGATCGTTCCAGTTTCGAAGTGACAGAAGCAGTTGAATATAAACTAAGCGGTGAAGACCGTTACTGCACGGATTACGGGGTGAAATATAAAGTCATAAGCAAAGAAACTGTGAAGCGGCTGAAATTTATACCATCTATCTTTGAAGTTGCTTATGTATACAGCTATCCCAAATGTGCATCCATGGTACATCCGGAAAAACCGGCACCTCTTACCCAAGAAACCTCTTTATTTTGGAAGAAGGGGCGGTTGCAAAAAAGAAACAGGGTGTTAATAATAAAAAGTTTTAATTTGTACGTGCACTTAATGCTTACAGCATGTGAATCGATTTAATAACGTAGATTGGTATAGCCGCATACGATATCGATTACAGAGAGGTAATTCGGAACGGTAGTGCTATAGTTCCTGAAATGGTGGAAGCAAATCAAATCCTATGGAGATGTTATTGTATGTTGTTTTGCAGTCGGGCAATTGCGAGATACGAGTTTATATGATACAAGAGACATTTTTTCAGAAATATGATACTCTGATTGATAAGGCACTTGGGATTGGAAATTTACATGGGCAGAGCCAAGAAAAACAGCTTTGCCCATTTTATAGAGAGTTATTTGTAAAACTTATATTGCTTTTAAGAGTTCACACAAAACTTGAAATGGTCTCTATATTATAGATATTTACATAATAAAAAACCGAGTACTGCGCTTAAAACACAAAAAAACAAGTTTGACAGAAAAGTTTTTGGGAACGGTTGTTTACCGTGATTATCCGTTTTTGTTTCTGATATATTATTCAATGTCATAACGTGATTTTCTTGTATATAGCATATTTGCAGGTCAATTTTTTTGTTTTTGTATTTTTCTTTATGCAAATCTTTTTTGGGATCTGTAATATTTAGTTTTAAAATAGTGCATATTGAAAAAAACTTAATCATATTATACCTCCATTTCATTAGCAAGATTGTGCATAGAAAGTAGAAAACAGGTCAGTAAGCATACTTGTCTAAGCTGTTTGGAATTCTTTATGCAATTGTTACACGCCATCCGACTGGCTTGGATTTGTTTAATTATTTGATTCGTAATGTTCGGATGCCTGCAGAGCCATTGTGAATCAAACTATATTAGGCATGGTAAAGGTTGTTATAAATACATATCTAATAAGAAAATGTATAGGTGTATCATCTGTAGTAAAATATAAAAAAGAGCCGTAGCAGGGTGATAAAAAAGATTATCATCCTACTGCGGCTAACTCTGTAATAGGTAATGCTCATTGTAGATATTGCGGGAGAACTGAATTCCTATGATAAGTATCATGAAATCCTAGTTCTAGGAATATTAAATTGTAGGAACTGGCACATTAGAAGGCAAATCTCTGGTGAGCTCCCGAATTAAGTAGTCGACTGGAATGGGACACAGTTTACGTCTGATTTTTACCAATAGATATAATGTTGTTCCGTTCCAGTAAAGATCACCAAGTCGGTTTTGATCTTCTGTCCGTATAATGCGAATCTGCTGTAAATTATGCTGGTTCATATTTGTCACCTCCAAGTAAGAGTTATCATGGTTTATGGGTTACAGTAAATTATTTTTATCCGGGAAGAGGAGGGTGTTGTCAGAAACATCCATATTGACCGGGGATAAAACTTGGGCGAAAGTTAAAGTGCTTTTTAGCGCATACTCTTGTACAATTCTTTTTGCAACAGAATCAATATATAGAAGAGAGATGCAGCAATCTATTTCTAGTGAAGAGGCTTTTTGAATAATGGACTGAAATAATGCATAATCTGTAAAAATGAACGTTAATTTATCAAAATTGATGTAACCTAAATGTTTTGCACCTATTATTATCAACAACTGTCTTACAAAACGATCTTCTTCGGTAGCGGTGCTTCCGAATATATTCCATATAAAGAAATCCCATTTTTTCATATTGACAGTATCAATAGCGGTAGTTTCGATGGTCCAGGACGGTTTGTAGGTCAAGCCCATAATATTGACTGCTGTGTCTTTGGAAGGGTATTTGCATTGATACTGTTTCATCAGAAGCACAGTGGTAATGATTCCAATGACTTCATGTATAGATATATCGGGGTGCAATACGTAGTCACAAGAAGCAGTTCCGTCATTGGCAGCTACTAAAATGTCAAATGTAACACCTGATTCTGGAGCAGCGTGGGCCGCCACCTTTTTTAAAATTTCGATAGGACAGGATCGCTTGTTTTTCTGATTAAGGTATCTGGAGAACATTGAAGGACTGATGCCACACTCGTTGCAAAAGTCTATGCTACTTCTTTTCCCCTTTGCTAAGAACAGTAAATCTGAAAAACATTTGGTGTTTAAGTTCTCATCTTGTGTTTTATCTGATTTTGCCATGTGCTTTTCCTCTCATATTGAGTACGTTGTTTATAAGGATAATTTAGCATAGAAAATCTTTAATGTCAATATAGAAATTTTAAATATGAAATAATATAATTTCAAAAAACAATTATTAAATTTAAAATATAAAATAACAAAAGGCGAAAATGAATAAAATCAATGTGATGTAACTATGGGACTAAAATCGGGAAGAATCAATAGAATTTTTGATTAACATTTAAATTACATGAAACAAATGTAATAAATTACACATAAATGTTGACGCGAGAAAAATTATAATATATACTTAAATAGAAAGGTAAGAGTTTCCTTTTGCCTGATAGAAGAAAACACTCGTACATTGATATTCTCAGGAAAGGAGGAAGAAATTATGGGGATGACCGAGGGGATTACCATCAACCACAAGGTCAAATCAAATTCATCAGAGCTCGCTCAGGTTAGTTTGCTTGTTCGGGAACTGATGGGAAGAAAGAATGTTGGTACGTTTAGCAATGAGGCCGGTCTTTCAAGGGGATATGTTTCACAGCTTATTAATAATAAGCTGAAATCCAAACCGTCAATTCGCACTTTAGCGAAGATTGCGTATACAAGCGGTGATAAGGAGTATGAAATATTTTCTGAGCTACTGAATATTTGTGGTTATACAGATATAACTGTGGAAGAAAAGGAAAATCAGATTAGAATTGCAAAACGTGAGGCACGAGTGCAGCAACTGAGACGAAACAATGAAGATGTAGAAATTTATGAAGGGATAGATCTGAAAGCATCAGCTATGGGTCTTCTTTTTACAAAATTTCTTATGATGGGAGTCTCGGTTAAGCCGATGGGCTCATTTGATCCTGATGAGGCAGTTGAGTTTGGAATAACAGGTTTTAAATTTGAACGAATTGTAGCAATTCCAGCTTTTTGCGGCAAGTCAAATCAGGAGATTATGGCTGAAAGAGATGTGTTACAACGATTATTAAAGAGTATCTCACTTAAGAGAGAGCATACACCATTGTATTTGGTGATGACGGATAATGCAAATGTCTTTGACTATATATCAAAGCTGATAAATGAACTGGAAAATATTTTGGCATATATCCTAAAAGCTGATAAAGAAGGCACCAAATTTATTGAACAGAAATTTTATGATGCAAATGAAGGTACATATTATGAAGATGTTTTGAAGTTCGTCGAATAGTAATTATGAAAGGAAAATGACTGTATGAAGCAATCTGATAATGACAGCCGACAGTCGTCCAATCCTTGCGTTGATTCCATAGTAGTTCCTGATGAAAAAATTTCAGGATTCATAGACCTGATTGAAAACTGGGGATGTAATGAGTTTCAAATTGTATCGGATATTCTTTGCAAAGATAAAGAATATGTAAAAAAACAAATGCAAATTGATTATTTCAAACACCTGATTATTGAAACAGTAATCTGTAACTTGGAAGAAAGGGAAAAACAGGTACTTGTGAAATACATCAAATTACAAGAAGAAAAATGCGAACTCATGAAGGATACGGCAGATATGATTGCAAATGATTTAGCGCATGCTGCCGATAAGGGAAGATGAGAATATGGAAAAAACAAGGTCATTTGGGTGACTACCGAATTCTGCAGCTGGTTATCAGCTGCAGAAGAGGGGCTTTTGATTTGAGACATACAGTTTAATCATATATTTATTTGAAAGGAGATGTCAGAGCATGCATGTCGACAGAATGAATTATGTGGGAAAACCTATTACAATGAAAATGGGATACATATGTATTCGTGATGAATATTTTAAAGCACATATACCGGAAGAAATTATTGAGTATATTGTAATGAATATTTATAGAGATTTTGAAAAAAAACAATTGGAACGTTATATGAGTATATATGTTACTTACAATGAGGTGTACAGAAAAAAACAAGAACTATATTTTTTTAGGGATAACCCAAAGTATATAAAACAAATTAATAAGTCAGTAAGTATGCTTTTTAACAAAATTAGAATGATATTTTTGACACAATTTCAAAATTGTGTAGATTATTTTAAAACAAAAATTAGTAATAATTTGTTTAGTTGCAAAGAATACGCTGGTAATTTGTTTTTAAAAAGAAAACTACGGATAAAAGCTGGACAAGCAAAGGCGTTGGCATCGAATGTGTTGAGCGAAATATTACAAGACATTGGGCTGAGACAATTTAATCATCAAATTATATTATTGTGCTAATACTGAAAAGAATGTTGATATGTTTAGCAATTTAAAATAATTAAAGCTTAATGTGTAAAATTTAAAAATAAGTCTAACTAAAGTTAAAAGTAAATGGCAGTCAGGCAGGTTGGAAAATCTGCCTGACTTGATGTGCTGATGGTGGACCGCTTTAATGATGGTTGAATGTCATAATCGAATTCGATGGAGATGTTATTGCATGTAGGTTTTGAGGTCGAGCGAATCGCGCAATTCGTTAGAGCCGAATCGTTAGATATGATTGAAGCAAGAGATACAGACGTTTCTGGAATAGCGATGGGAACACTGTTCGGAAGCAGCTGGTTGGCGAGTTCTTCTTTTAGAGCATACTTCCAGTAGTTGTAAGTGCGAATGGATAAGCTGTTTTGATTGCACCATTCTTTGGCAGTCAGCCTGCTTGCTTTCTGGTCTGAAAAAAGAGTAGTTCATTCACTCATACGAGGTTGGCGTAATTTTTGGTTGGTGTTCATGAGAGATACATCCGAGTATTTATTGGACAAATCGCGCGATTCGAGTTATACGATACAAGAGATAATTCCACAAAAATATGATATCATGATAAGGTGCTTGTGGTTGAAAATTGGCATTTAAACGTTGTGCAATAAGACTTCGTTCATCTAAAGATAAGCGTTTAGCCATGATAAAGACATCGCTTCTCATCGGAAAACAACAAGATAATTATACCATCATTCTTCAGAGTAAGTGCAACATGATCGAATTCTCAAAGTAAATGCAACTCTTAAGAAAGAAGGGTTACATTTACTTTGGAAAATAATAAAAAATTGAAAAAATTTAAGATTGGTACTAAAGTATTCTAACTCTCGTCCGATATATATAACAAGTAAGCAAGGAAACCCCGTTGCTTACCCCACAAGATGACCCCTGACCGGAGCGTACGGCCGTAAGGAGAAAAATCTTGCAATTAAATATCATATCAATTACAGCATGGAAGCTGTAACTTAATTCAAGGAGGAAAAAATTATGGGCATGGTAGTACAACACAATCTTACCGCAATGAATGCAAACCGTCAGTTAGGAATCACTTCTGGTGCACAGGCAAAGTCAGCTGAGAAGTTATCTTCTGGTTACAGAATTAACCGTGCAGGCGATGATGCTGCAGGATTAAAGATTTCTGAGAAGATGAGAAGCCAGATCCGTGGACTTAACAAAGCTTCTGATAACGCTTCTGATGGTGTATCTCTTATTCAGACAGCAGAAGGTGCATTAAATGAGACACACAGCATCTTACAGCGTATGAATGAATTAGCAGTACAGGGTGCTAATGATACAAACCAGTCTATCGACCGTGATGCTATCAACGATGAGTTGTCTGCATTAACAGAAGAATTAGACAGAATTTCAGAGACAACACAGTTCAATAAGCAGAATCTGTTAGATGGTACATTTACTGATAAGAAGCTTCAGGTTGGTGCAAACACAAATCAGAATATTTCTATTAGCATTGATAATATGAATGCTTCTACACTTGGCTTAACAAATATCTCTTACAGAACAACTGAGGCTGGTACATCGCCGGATAAGGTTAAATATCAGGGAATGTCTTATACATATGATGCAAGCAAGACTCAGGCTTCTAATGTGAAACTTGCAATTTCAAACATTAAGGGACAGATAAGTAAAGCAACACCATCAACAGCATTTGCAGCACAGTATGATTCTAAGACAGGAAGCGTATATTACAATGGATTAAATACTAGTGGTGTTACTACTAGATATGGTAAGGCAAGTACTGCACAAAAAAATACTGTATCTTTTAACAAGAAACAGGCATCCAAAGATATTACTGCTAATTTCAAGGATTATGTTACAACTACATCTACAAAAGCTACAGCAAGTAAGGCTATTCAGGTTGGAAAACCTAGTGTAAGCGATTATGATACAGCGAATGCAACATTATCTGCTGTTCAGAATGCTATCAATCAGGTTTCTACACAGAGATCAGCACTTGGTGCATTACAGAACAGATTAGAGCATACAATTGCAAATCTGGATAATGTATCTGAGAATACACAGTCTGCAGAGTCTCGTATTCGTGATACAGATATGGCTGATGAGATGGTTAGCTACAGCAAGAATAACATTCTTGCACAGGCTGGTCAGTCAATGCTTGCACAGGCAAATCAGTCTACACAGGGTGTATTATCCTTATTACAGTAATAAACAAAGTTGTACTTATTGTAATACTAAAACAAAAAGGGAGTCGATTGCGACTCCCTTTTCTGCTAGAGGAAATAAAATGAATTATGAAGAACTATATAAAAAAATAACAGAAATTAATTTTAAAGAACTTGCTTATGGAAAAAGAAATGTATTAAATGATACAAAAAAAATTTTGCCAGATATACAGTCCTTTATGAAAAATTTGATGAATCAAAAATGGGACGATGATATTAAAGAATATGTAATGAGGGATATTATGGATATCTTAGAGGATATTGTCAGTGCGTATGAAAATGATGATCAGGTTTTGCTCATGGATGCAACCGCATATGGAGTTCAGAAATATCTAAAACTTTTTGTTGAAGATAAAGATTTAATGTAGGATAAGTAAATATAGAAATGAAAAATATAATATTAGAAAATAATTTATCTGCTTGGGAAAAAAATTTTTGTGGAAGCAGATTTGAAATAGAAAATGAATATAAAAAATGGAAAAATACAAAAAATAAAACGATTGAAGTAAGAACCGAAATGTCACAAGACGAGAAGGTTGTTCTAATTGTAAAGAAAAATGGTAAAGAAAGATATCTTGCAGGTAAAAGAAATTGTGAAGAACCAACTACAATATGGATGCAAACACAGGGGCGAGTACATGAGGGGGCAATATTTTTTATTGCGGGAATTGGAAATCCAGTATATGCAAAAATATTGTTAGAAGAGCATCGGCAGACAAAATTGAACATTGTAATATATGAACCATCCAAGGAAATTTTTTTTAAAGTTTTAGAAAGTATAGATATTACAGATCTTTTGCAGAAGGATGCAAAATGTATTTTTGTTATTGATGGTTTGACTGGTGTGAAAGTTGAGAATGTTATACAGAAAATGATATCAGTTGAAGTGATGGATCATATAAAAACATTTATACTTCCAAACTATGAAATGATATTTGCAAAAGAAATGTTATTATTTGCAAAAACAATTCGTGAAAAATGTGAAAGTTGTGCTACATATATTAATACTAGGACTAATTTCTCTAATGTATTTGCACAAAATTTATTTGCTAATGCACCATATATATTAGATGGTTATAAAACAAAACAATTGATTGAAGTAATTCCAAGAGACATACCCGCTATTATTGTTGCAGCAGGTCCGTCATTAAATAAAAATATAAAAGAATTAAAAAGGGCGAAAGGAAAAGCGTTTATTATAGCTGTTGACACTGCAATTAAGCCTTTAGCTTCAGAAAAAATTATCCCAGATATGTTTGCTATTGTTGATGGAAGAAAACCTTTAGAATTAATAAATACGGAAGACGCAAAAAAAATTCCACTATTAACATCAATTTCAGCTGCAAATAGTGTTTTAAGCTTTCATACAGGAAAAAAATTTTTTTATAATGAAGGATATGTATACATAAACAGCATGTTTTATAGAAATGGAGAAAGTTTTGAAACGGTTGCATGTGGTGGATCAGTAGCTACTTCAGCGTTTGCATTAGCATTTATGATAGGAATTGATACGATTATTCTGGTAGGGCAGGATTTGGCGCTGACAGGGAATAAGACGCATGCAGATGGAACTTTTCAAGAAAAAATGGAGACAATAGACACATCTCATTCGATAATGGTTCCGGGAAATATAGAAAAAGAAGTGCCAACCAGAGGCGATTTTAAAATGTATTTGGAGTGGTACAATCAGTATATTAAGGATTGTAAGGAATATCGCAAACAATTTAAAGTCATTAATGCAACCGAGGGAGGGGCAAAAATAGACGGAACGGAAGTTATGACGTTGAAAGATGCAATTGACAGAGAATGCAAAAAGGAAATAGATATACAAGAATGTTTCGAAAAATTGCATCCAGTATTTGATGAAAATGAGCGAAAAAAGAATTTGGAGTTTTTGCAGCATACGCCAGAACATTATACGGAGATTAGGAAGGCTGCAATAGAGACAAATAAGTTATATAAAAATTTAGATAAGTTATGCCAGCATGGAAATTTAGATATTCGGGCATATGAAAAAATATTAAAAAAGATAAAAAAAATGACTAAAAAAATAGAAGGAGATTCTATTTATTATGAACCAATACAGGAAACGCTGGTTTTAGCAAATTATATTGTCAAAAGTGAACAATTTGATACAATGAAAACAATGCAAGAGGAAGGAAAAGAAATAGCCAGGCAGGGAATTATCTATACAGACATGGTAAAACAATGTGCAGAATTGTTTGAAGAATATACAAAAGAAACTGTTGGTAAAGCAAAGTAATTTGGGATAAGATGGAACAGAAAGAGCTGTTTAAAGAAGCAATAGAACTGTTTGAGGCAGGGAAATATGATAAAGTAATTCAAAATTTAATTGGATTATATGAACTTGGCTATGAAAAAGAACAGATTTAAGATTTTTTATATCAGGCTTTTGTTGAACCGAATATAGAGAAATTTAAGAAAAATTATCAGACGCAGGCAAACGGTCTCTGATGGATAACATTCATGATCGGGAATATTTACAGAAGCTTTGGAATAGTCGGAACGCACCATGGAAGGTGTAACTGCCAAAAACGGAAAGAAAAAAGTGATGTTTGAGCTGTGAGTTGGATTATATGGCGAAGGTTTTATGTGAAGTTGTGCAGCAAGAAGAAATTAAGAATAAATTTTGAGGTAAAAACGATGAAAGAAACATTTGATAATTATTGGGAACAAGTACATAGTAGAACAGAATGGGGGCAATATCCAGCAGAACACGTTATTCGTTTTATAGCGAGGAATTTTTATAATACAAAGAGAGACGAAATACGTATATTAGATTTTGGATGTGGAGGGGGTGCTCATACTTGGTATTTGGCTAGAGAAGGATTTGATACGTATGCGTTTGATGGATCAAATAGTGCTGTCGAAAAACTAAAAACACGTTTAAAAAAAGAAGGTTTAAATGCAAACGTGCAAGTATGTGATGCTGCTCAATTAAAGTATGAGTATAATTTTTTTGATGCAATCATAGATAATTTTTGTTCGTTCAACAATACCATAGATTTGGTAGAATATATGTATGATGAAATGTATCATATTTTAAAACCAGGTGGTAAAATTTTAACAGCTGTTTTTGGAAAAAAAACATTAGGGTATGGAACCGGTAAAGAAATAGAAAAAGATACATTTTCAAATTTAGAAGAAGGAACGTTAAAAGGAAGAACAAAGATACATTTCTTTGATAAACAGGGACTTGTAGAAGTTTTGAGTAAAAATAAGTTTGTAAATATCAAAGTAGACAGCATTTTTTATACAGATAATGGAAATGATATTGAATTATTAATAGCAAAGGCAGAAAAAAATGGGTAATATTGCAATTATTCCTGCGCGAAGTGGATCAAAGGGATTAAAAGATAAAAATATTAAAAAATTATTAGGAAAACCGTTACTGGCATATTCAATAGAAGCGGCTAAGAAAAGTGAAAAGTTTGATGAAATTTTTGTATCAACGGATAGTAAATTATATGCTGTAATTGCTCAGGAATATGGTGCAAACGCTTCCTTTTTGCGTTCACCTAAAACTTCAAGTGATACGGCGGATAGTTGGAGTGTTGTAAGAGAAGTTATTGAAAAATTTGAGGAGAAGGGGAAAAAATATAATACAATTATGCTGTTACAACCGACTTCTCCATTGAGAACAGAGGAAGATATTTGTAATAGCTTTCAGTTAATGGAACAAAAAAAAGCAAATGCTATTTTATCTGTTACTGAGGTAGAACATTCACCTTTATGGTGTAATACTTTAGATCAAGATATGTGTATGGATCACTTTCAAAATAATAAATATAAAGATTATCCAAGACAATTTTTGCCTAAATTCTATCGATTAAATGGAGCGATTTATCTGCTGAAAACGGAAGAATTATATAAACAAAAAATGTTTACAGATAAATGTTTTGCTTATTTGATGCCGAATGAAAGATCTGTTGATATAGATACTGAAATGGATTTTAAGTTTGCTGAATTATATCTAAAAGAAAGGGGCAAAAAATGAAGACGTTAATTATTGCAGAAGCTGGGGTTAATCATAATGGAGATATGAACACTGCATATAAAATGATAGATGTTGCAAAAGAAGCTGGGGCAGATATTGTAAAATTTCAAACTTCAATTACTTCTACATCGAAGTATTCAGAAAAAGCAAAATATCAAAAAAGAGAAACTGGTGAAAATGAATCGCAATTAGATATGATAAAAAAATTACGTTTTTCATTTGAACAACACAGAAAATTAAAAGAATACTGTGATAACATTGGAATAACCTATTTGTCGTCACCGTTTGATTTTGAAAGCATTGATTTCTTAAATGATATAGGAATCAAGTTTTGGAAAGTGCCTTCAGGAGAGATTGTAAACATACCATATTTGGAAAAAATAGCAAGAACTCATAAACCGGTTGTCATGTCTACAGGAATGGGAACAATGGAAGAAATTGGGGAGGCTATTCGGATACTTAAAAGTAATGGAGCCGGAGAGATTAAATTATTACAATGTACAACGGAATATCCAGCAGAGTATAAAAATGTTAATCTAAATGCAATGAGAACTCTTGCGGATACGTTTCATGTTAAAACAGGATTATCTGATCATACAAAAGGAATAGAGATACCGATCGCAGCGGTTGCTCTTGGGGCGAATGTTATAGAAAAACATTTCACACTTGATAGAAATCAGGTAGGACCAGATCATAAGGCTAGTATAGAGCCGGAAGAATTGAAAAATATGGTGATGGCTATTCGGCATGTAGAAGTCGCTTTAGGTGATGGAGTTAAGAAGCCATGTAATGATGAACTGGAAAACTTATATGCAGCGAGAAAGAGTATTGTAGCTAAAAGAGATATTCATAAAGGCGAAATTTATACGGAGGAAAATATAGTGCCTAGACATGCAGGAAAAGGTATTTCGCCAGCATTATGGTATGAGGTACTTGGGAAAAAGGCAATTAGAGATTTTATGGAAGATGAGATGATTGAGTTATGATAAGAATAGCGATATTGACAGCTACGAGAGCCGAATACGGATTACTGAGACCTTTAATTAGACGGATGAAAGAAGATGCTGAAATAGAGGTCAGTTTATTAGTTACAGGAACACATTTATCAAAAGAATATGGAATGACTTGTAATGAAATTGAACAAGATGGGAATACAATAAATGTTAAAATTCCTATTTTGAGTTATGGTCAGGATGGGATAGATGTATCAAATACAATGGCAAACGCTTTAAATAAATTTTCAGAATTTTTTAAAAAAACTCGGATCGACTTTTTAGTTGTTGACGGTGATAGATATGAAACTCTTGCAGTTTGTATTGCAGCAGTAAATAGTAGTATTCCGATTGTACATATTGGCGGAGGAGAAATAACAGAAGGGGCGGCAGATGAATATTATCGGCATGCAATATCAAAATTAAGCTATTTACATTTCACAGTTATGGATGTTTGTCGTAAAAGAGTAATTCAAATGGGAGAAGATCCTAAAAGAGTTTTTGTATCAGGAGCATTAGGAATAGAAAATATAATGAATATTAATTATATTTCAAAGAAGGAACTTGAAAAGGAATTAAATTTTAGTTTGGATAAACCGTACGCCGTAGTGACATATCATCCAGTTACATTAGAAAATAATAGTGAAATAATTCAAACAAAAGAAATATTAAGTGCATGTGAATATTTTCAAAATTATAAATTTATTTTTACTAAATCAAATGCGGATCATGGCGGGAATAAAATTAATGATTTAATACAAGAATATGTAAACAATAATAGGAAGCAAGCAGTTTGTGTTGCTTCTTTAGGAGCTGTAAAATATTTAAGCGCATTAAAGTATGCTTCATTTGTAATGGGGAATTCTTCTAGTGGGATAATAGAAGCGCCTTCTTTCAATATACCTACAATTAACATTGGAGATAGACAAAGAGGAAGAGTGCAAGCCGACAGTATATTAAATTGTAGACCTGAAAGAAATGAAATTATTAAATGTATAAAAGAAACAGAGAGTGAAAAGTGTAGAGCTGTATGTGAAAATGTAAAGAATCCATATGGTGATGGAAAAGCTAGTAGAAAAATTATTGATGAAATTAAGTATTATATAAAAAATAATGTAATTGATTTGAAAAAAAGTTTTTATGATATAGAATTTGAACAAAGAGGATAAAATAATATGAATGTTTTAATCACAAATATTGGACGTAGAGGATATTTGGTTGATTTTTTGAAAAAAACAGAGAGTTTCAATGGAAAAATATATGTATCAGATTGTGATGTGACTGCTAGTGGTTTATATGGGAACAATGATGGTAGGTTTATTTTGACTAAGCCTGTTGATAACGAGGAAGTATATGTCAGCGCATTATTGCAAATATGTAAAGAAGCAAATATTGAATTAATCATACCTATTATTGATCCGGAGATATATATATTATCAAAGTATGTACAAATATTTCAAGAAGAACATATATGTATAGCGGTGTCTAATAGGAATGTTTTAAATATTTGTTATAATAAGCTTGAAATGAACAAGTTTTTAAAGAAAGAAGGATTTTGTTTTCCAAAAACTTATAGTGTTCTGGAAGAGTTAAAAAGAGATTTCAAGCTCGAGAGAATAAGATTTCCGGTAATATTAAAGCCAATCTATGGAAGTGGAAGTTTGGAAACTAAAAAGATTGATAATTTGCAACAACTTGAAACGGAATTTCATCAAGGAATGATAATTCAGGAATGGTTAGATGGTTGCGAGTATGGGATTGATGTTTTTAATTCTTTTGAAAAAGTTCCATTAAGATGTGTTATAAAGAAAAAAATAGCAATGCGTAGTGGAGAAACAGATAAATCTGTTACAGTGAAAAATGATTTAATACAAAAAGTTATTTTAAATCTCGCTAATAAACTAGGGCATGTTGCTAATTTGGATTGTGATATTATTGTGAAAGATGAGAAGGTTTATATAATTGATTTAAATCCTAGATTTGGTGGGGGATATCCAGCAACACATGTGAGTGGGGTTAATTTACTGGAATTATTATTGGATATGGTTCAAAATAAACAAATTATTCCTGAGTTTAATAATTATCAGAAAAATTTGTTGGTTATGAAAGAAGTCGCGGTTAGGACAACGTTACTTTCGGATTAAAAGCAAGTTATAAACTATCATGGAAGATAGAATAAATCATAGGTTTTCTAAAAGAAAACCTATGAAGAAACAGGGAGGTTATTTTATGAAAGCTGAGCAGTTAGCGCTATTTTTAATTTCTCCAGACAGTATGATTGTTGATGCTATGAAGCGCATCGATCGTAATGCCAGGGGTATTTTATTTGTGACCAATGAGCAGCAGAAACTGCTTGGTGTTGTCACGGATGGAGATATCCGCCGCTGGCTGATCCGCACGGGAGAACTGAAAGCTCCGGTATCCGGTCTGATGAATACCGAACCTAAGAGAATTTCCAGGAAAGAGCATGCAAAAGCACATGAGGTTATGGTGCAGCATTCCATCACGGCGCTTCCGGTTGTCACCACAAAAGGCGTGGTATCTGACATTTTGTTCCGGGATGAGCAGGTGGCAAAAAAGAAAAAGCCGCAGGGGATTTTAAAAGAGGTTCCGGTCGTGATTATGGCGGGCGGAAAAGGGACACGTTTATATCCGTATACCAAAATTCTTCCGAAACCGCTGATCCCGATTGGAGATATCCCGATCATGGAGCGGATCATCGGGAAATTCTGTGAGTTTGGAACGACACAGTTTTATGCGACAGTCAATTACCGCAAAAATATGATTCGTTCCTATTTTTCTGAGATTTCAAAAACCTATTCTCTTGAATATGTTGAGGAGGATAAACCACTTGGCACGGCGGGAAGTTTACAGTTGATCAAAGAGGAGTTTTCTCAGCCGTTTATTGTGACCAACTGTGACATTTTGATTCATGCGGATTATGAAGATATTTACCGCTATCATAAAGAGGCGGGAAATGAACTTACGATTGTCACGGCACTCAAAAATATCGAAGTTCCGTATGGGGTTATTCATTCCAGTGAAAACGGAGCCGTCCAGTCCATGGAAGAAAAGCCGAAACTTTCGTATTTTGTTAATACCGGCATGTACATTTTAAATCCGGCACTGAAAAAAGAAATCCCGGAGGATACTTTTTTTCATATGACGGATCTGGCAGACAAGCTTTTGGCAGAAAACCGCCGGGTGGGAATGTATCCGATCAGCGAGGATTCCTTCCTGGATATGGGTGAGTTTGAGGAAATGCACCGTATGGAAGAAAAACTGAATTTGAAATCTGAGTAACAATTGGAAACAGAAAGGATATATAGAGCAATGAAAAAGGTATTAGTAACCGGAGCAGACGGTTTTATCGGAAGCCATCTGACCGAGAGCCTTCTGGAAAAAGGCTATGACGTAAAAGCATTTGTATATTACAATTCTTTCAACAACTGGGGCTGGCTGGATACACTGCCAAAGGAAAAACTTGACCAGATTGAAATTTTTGCCGGGGATGTGCGGGATCCGAACGGTGTGCGCACTGCGATGAAGGGTGTGGATCAGGTCTTTCATCTGGCAGCATTGATTGCGATTCCGTTCAGTTATCATTCGCCGGATTCCTATGTGGATACAAACATCAAGGGAACGTTAAATGTGCTGCAGGCGGCACGCGATCTTGGCACGGAAAAAATCATGGTGACATCGACTTCGGAAGTATATGGCACCGCACAATATGTCCCGATTGACGAAAAGCATCCATTTCAGGGACAGTCTCCGTATTCCGCGACAAAAATCGGAGCAGATCGTCTGGCAGAAAGCTTTTACCGCAGTTTTAATCTTCCGGTTGCAATTGTCCGTCCGTTCAACACTTATGGTCCAAGACAGTCTGCGCGTGCAGTGATTCCTACGATTATTTCACAGCTTCTGGCAGGAAAAGAGGAGATTAAACTTGGTTCCCTGACGCCAACGCGCGATTTTAACTACGTCAAAGATACCGCGGCAGGCTTTATTGCAATCGCAGAGTCAGACAAGACAATTGGACAGGAAATCAATATTGCTACCCAGCAGGAGATTTCGATCGGAGATCTGGCACAGGAGATTATTTCCCAGGTCAATCCGAATGCACATATTGTGTGTGACGAGCAGCGCCTTCGACCGGAAAAGAGTGAGGTCAATCGTTTGCTCGGTTGCAACGCAAAAATCAAGGAGTTGACCGACTGGAAGCAGCAGTATACATTCGAGCAGGGAATTGCAGAGACGATTGCATGGATTCGTCAGCATATGGATGCATATAAGACAGACATTTATAATGTGTAAGTTGTAATTTTAAGAAAAGAGGGAGCAAAATGGGACGATTTGTACCTTTATCGATTCCGAATTTTGAGGGAAATGAGCGAAAATATGTAGATGATGCACTGGATCAGGGATGGGTTTCCACCGGTGGTGCATACATCACAGAGCTGGAAGAAAAACTGGCAGAGTTTTTACAGGTGAAGAAAACAGCGGCAGTGCAGAGCGGAACTTCGGCTCTTCATCTGTCTTTGATTGTTTGTGGGGTGCAGCCGGGAGATATGGTGATTGTTCCAACGCTTACCTTTATCGCGGCAGTGAATCCGGTGCGCTATCAGTTCGCGGAGCCGGTGTTTATGGACTGTGATGACAGTTTGTGCATGGATCCGCTGAAGTTGCGCCGTTTCTGCGAAAATGAGTGTGTGACAGAGGATGGACAGTTAAAGCATAGAGCTACCGGAAAAACCGTAAAAGCCATCGTAGTTGTGCATGTGTTTGGAAATATGGCAGATATGGAAGCCATCATGGATATCGCACAGGAGTTTCACCTGAAAGTGATCGAGGATGCGACAGAAGCACTTGGCACACAATATACGAAAGGGCGTTATGCCGGAAAATTTGCCGGAACTATTGGCGATTTTGGGGCGTATTCTTTTAATGGGAACAAGATTATTACAACCGGTGGCGGCGGTGCTGTGACGGCAAAAGATCCCACAGAAGTGGAGCATCTGAAATATCTTTCCACACAGGCAAAGGATGATCCGCATTTTTACATCCACAACGAAGTGGGATACAATTACCGCATGACGAATTTACAGGCGGCACTTGGTGTGGCACAGATGGAGGAACTTCCGGAATTTATTCACCGTAAGCAGAAAAATTATGGGCTGTATCAACAATTGCTGCAGGAGTTTTCAGGTGGAACACTGCTTTCATTTCGTGAGGGGACTTCCTCGAACCAGTGGTTTTATTCTTTGAAGCTGGATATGGAAAAACTACAGGGAAAAAACATGAGAGATGTGATTACAACGCTTCAGGAGCGCGGTGTGCAGACCCGGGCGATCTGGGGACTGATTCATGAGCAGCTTCCGTATCAGGATGCGATTGCTTATGAGATGGAAAAAGCACCGTACTATAGCAGTTGTATTTTAAATATTCCAAGCAGCACACAGATCACAGATGATGATATTCGCTTTGTGGTGGAACAAATAAAAGTGGTATTTAAATCTGGAATTTGAACAGATCAGGTGACATTCACAAGTATTTGTTTGGGTCAATAAGCTGTGTCTGGGGCAGATGACAGAGGCCGAGCAGTATTACAACAGATGTGGGGGATATGAGCCTGCAGAGAAAAGATTAGAAAATATGAAAAAATAAATACTATTTACAAATATCCTCCCACAGACGTATAATAGAAATACGCCTAAAGGAGGATTTTTTTATTGAAAAAGCAATTATTTCATGGATCGGATCATATAATTGAAACTCCGATATATGGAGTTGGAAAAAAACACAATGATTATGGACAGGGCTTCTACTGTACCGAAGATATTGCCTTGGCAAAGGAATGGGCGGTATCGGAGGAAAAAGACGGATATGTTAATGAATATGAGATAGAGACAAATGGCCTGCATATTTTAAATATAAATGATGGCAGCTTTACCTTGTTACACTGGATGGGGCTTTTGTTGAATAACCGCGCGTTTGTATTGGCAACACCGCTGGAAAGGGAGGCAAAACGGTACATTACCGATTGTTTTCCAGTTCCATTAGCAGGAGTGGATGTAATTATAGGATATCGTGCAGATGACAGTTATTTTTCTTATGCAAGGGATTTCATCAGCGGTGTTATATCGTACGAGCAATTAGGGAAAGCTATGCAGTTGGGAAGCCTTGGAGAGCAGTACTGCCTTAAAACGGAAAAGGCATTTCAGCATCTTAAATTTATAGCGAAAGAACACGTCCCTTCTGCCGAGTGGTATTCGAAAAAGATGTTGCGGGATCGGAATGCCAGAAACGGATATAAGGACATGGAAAAGGAAACCTATCACAGGGGGGAATTGTATATTTCCAGAATCATTGACGAGGAGATGAAAAGCGATGATTTATTCTTACGATAAAGTATATTTAAGAATTGCACAGCGTGTACTGGGCGAGATGCTTAATTATGCCGTATATGATTGTGGATATGAGTTGAACGAGTATTATCGGCTTTTTACAGAATCTTCATACAGTGAGCGTTTTTCAAAAGGAGACCCATTTGTAATTGCGGGAATGTCAGGGGCAGAGCTGGCCATTCGTGTGATGGATGTGCCGGATGACGAAATTGTTGCGCCGGGATATTATTTTGAAAAAAGCCCGGAATATTGGACCGGATGGTTGTTGGCATATTATCAATGGATGAGTGGGAAAACCTTTGCGGTGATACAAAAAGAAGTTCCAGTTGAGAAAATTCGTGATTTATATCATCCATATCATGAGATGGATATTACGCAGGGAGTGCAAAAAGTAAGAGAGATTGCTCAGCAGAACAGGGTAGAAAGTTATCTGAAGTTGTTACGGAAAAGAGCCAGACTCAGTCAGAGCCAGCTTGCGGAGGAAACAGGGATTCCCGTCAAGACGATTCAGCAGTATGAACAACGGAGAAAAGACATTAATAAAGCGCAGGCGGAGTATGTTATTAAACTTTCGCAGGTGTTGTGTTGCAAGCCTCAGGAACTGATGGAGATAAATGAATGAAAAGCCTGCTTTTCATTCATTTAAGGATAGGGTATACTATATGAAAAAGGCAAAGACAGGGGGGTGACTGCAAATGTCTGCAAATATAGCAATCGGAATACAGGACTTCTCCACATTAATTGAAAATCATTATTTTTATGTTGATAAAACGGATTTTATAAAGGAATGGTGGGATTGTGGGGACAGTGTTACTCTGATCACAAGACCAAGACGTTTTGGTAAAACTTTGACCATGAGTATGGTAGAACAGTTCTTTTCCGTGGAATATTCCGGACGTTCGGATCTGTTTGAGGATTTAAAAATCTGGGAGGATAAGAAGTACCGTAATATACAGGGAACGTATCCGGTCATTAGCCTGTCTTTTGCAAATGTGAAGGAACCCACGTATCAGCTGGCAGAAAAAAAGATCTGTGAATTAATTGCGCAGCTTTATGTCAAATACGATTTTATAACGGAAAGTGGAAAGCTACGGGATACGGAAGTAAAGTTGTATAAAAAAATCATGACTGATATGGAGTATGTAGATGCAACACTTTCTTTATATTATCTGTCAGGATTTTTGTATAAATATTACGGTAAAAAAGTAATTATTCTGTTAGATGAATATGACACGCCAATGCAGGAAGCTTTTGTAGATGGATACTGGGAGCAGCTTGTGACATTCACAAGAAGTCTGTTTAACGCGACATTTAAGACCAATCCGGCATTAGAGCGTGGAATTATGACAGGAATTACGAGGGTCAGTAAGGAATCCATTTTTTCAGACCTGAATAATTTAAAAGTGGTTACTACAACATCCAATGAATATGCTGCATCCTTTGGTTTTACGGAGCAGGAAGTGTTTTCTGCGCTAGAAAGTTTCGGACTGGAAAACGAAAAAAATGAGGTAAAAAGATGGTATGACGGATTTATTTTTGGAACCCACAAAGATATCTATAATCCGTGGTCGATTTTAAATTATCTGGATGCAAAGCAGTATACAACCTATTGGGCAAACACAAGCGCAAATAGTCTTGTCGGAAAATTGGTTCGTGAAGGAAACCGCCTGATCAAAGAAAAATTTGAAAAACTATTATGTGGGGAATGTATCTGGTCGGAAATAGATGAACAGATTGTATACAATCAACTGGATGGCAATGAAAAGGCGGTATGGAGCCTTTTACTCGCAGGCGGATATTTAAAGGTTTTGTCTTATGAAAAATATCAGGATATTCCGGAAGGAACGGAACCGAAATATCAGCTTGCACTTACCAATCTTGAAGTAAAGCTTATGTTTCAGAGAATGATTCACGATTGGTTTGCCCCGGTACAGCCGGATTACAACGATTTTGTTAAGGCAATGGTTGCTGGGGATGTGGATGCGATGAATGAATATATGAACCGTATAGCATTACAGACATTCAGCTATTTTGATACCGGAGACCGGGCTTCCGGGGCTGAACCGGAACGTTTTTATCACGGGTTTGTTTTAGGTCTGCTGGTTGATTTGCGGGACAGGTATTATCTGAGGTCGAATCGGGAAAGCGGCTTTGGCAGATATGATATTATGTTGGAGCCAAAACATCCGGGAAAGGATAATGCTGTGATTCTGGAATTTAAAGTACGAAGCGCAAGAAAGGGAAAAAGTCTCGAAGAGACCGCGCAGTCTGCAATTGCACAGATCAGGGAACGAAAATACAGTGAAGAACTAAAAATGAAAGGGATTACAGATAGTCAGATCAAAGAATATGGAGTTGCGTTTGAAGGTAAGACCGTGTTGATTGTGGATTGATCTGGTAAATATTGTCTGGTTGGTGCGCCTGAAGGGCATAGCAAGGGATACTACACCAGCATCCCAAGCGTTCCCGCCACAATCAACACCAGTCCTCCGGCTTCTTTTTTCCCCAGTTTCTCATGAAATACAAGATAAGAAAACAGAATGGTAACCAGAATACTCAGTTTATCGATCGGCACAACGACACTTGCCAGACCATCCTGCAGCGCACGGTAATAGCACAGCCAGGAAGCACCGGTGGCAAGTCCGGACAGGCAGATAAAGCCAAGTTCCCTGTGATCAATCGTGCGCACACGGTCCTGCTTTTTCGTGACAAACACGACAATCCATGCCATGATCAGCACGACGATGGTACGGATGGCTGTTCCCAGATTGGAATCAATGTTTTCAATGCCGACTTTTCCCAGAATAGAAGTCAGGCTGGCAAAGACGGCAGAGCCAAGCGCGTAGAAGAACCAGCTCCAGCCTTTTTTCCCGGAATTCTCAAAAGAGGTTTCCTTTTTCGTGATCATCAGGTAGGTTCCCGCGCCGATCAGTACCACGCACAGAAGTTTCAGTGGGCTGATGCTCTCATGCAGGAAGAGAAAAGCGAGAAGAATGGAGAGGATGGCACTTGATTTATCGACCGGGACCACCTTATCCACATCTCCGATCTGCAGTGCACGGAAGTAGCACAGCCAGGAAGCACCGGTGGCAAGTCCGGACAGGATCAGAAATGTCCAGGTTTTGGCAGAAACACTTCCGATGCCGTGTTGTGCCCCAACCAGAAATACCATGATCCATGAAAAAATAAGTACAATAATGGTACGGATCGCCGTAGCTGTATTGGAATCGGTATTTTTGATACCGCATTTCGCCAGTATGGAAGTCAGTCCGGCGAACAGAGCTGACCCAAATGCAAATAGAATCCACATATACAATTTCCTCCCTGGGACAAGCGTAAAATGTTTTGGGGCATTTGTCAAAACTTTTTTCTTGTGATATGATAATTTTATCTTTTTCAGAGGTGACAGAATGTTTGAAAAAAAACAGATCATATACAGTGAAACACAGGGAGTCTGTCAGGTAGAAAATATTGTTTCTCTCTCCGCATCACGCAGGGAGCGCAAAATTCCGTACTATGTGCTGCGCCCGGTATTCGACAAATCCAGAGTATCTTATATTCCGGTAGAAAACCATCAGGTAAAACTGCGGGAATTGTTTACCAGGGAAGAGGCAGAGGCACTTCAGGGAACGGAGGAAACGAAAAAAGATGAAAAACTGAGACAGGCCGTGGAGTATGTATTAGGAAAAAAGGAGGGATAGGATGGCACAGCAGCAGCCACAGCAGGCAATACATAAATTTGTACTTGGAAATAAAGAACTTGAAGGAAAGACAGCGGAATTCCAGTATGACAAAGGCTGGTACAGCATTACGGATATTGTAGGGGAGGAACGCAATGTAATCTACAAATCCCGCAATGCGCAGGAAGCCTATATGAAATGGAACGTATATATCGGCCGCAAAAAAGAGAGACCGTCATCCGGCAAAAACAGCGATGCGGATCATGGAAGCCGTGCGGATGGAAACAGAGCAAACGATTCCCGTGAGCATCGGAGCCGTGATTTCCGCGAAAAGCGTGACATGACGGATCGGCGTGGAAATAACCGGGGACGTCATTGACATATAAAAACAGCACCGGGCAGGTGAAGACCGCGGTGCTGTTTTTGTTTAAAAAGTGAGCGGAGAGCATGGGATTCGAACCCACGTTGCGTCTATTCGACGCAAACCGCATTTCGAGTGCGGCACCTTCGACCTCTCGGACAACTCTCCCTTGAAATTCATCTCCGATGAATTTCCTACGTACATCGCTTCCGCGGAGCGGAACTCTCATGCGATGTGCTCCTTGAGGTATAGCGTAAGCTATATCTCCTACGTACATCGCTTCCGCGGAGCGGAACTCTCATGCGATGTGCTCCTTAATAGTATACAGAATTTACATACATTTTTCAAGTCGCTTATCTTGTGAACGGACAAAAATTATACTATAATACAAATGTGTATGTGAAAACATTTGGTACACAATAAGAGAATATGCAGGAGGAAACGTGCATGATGAAGATCGGAATGCTTACCAGCGGCGGAGACTGCCAGGCTTTAAATGCAGCCATGCGTGGTGTTGTAAAAGGACTTACTACGAATGTAGACGAACTGGAGATTTATGGATTTGAAAATGGGTACAAAGGGCTGATCTATGAACAGTACAGAATTCTTACAGCCTCGGATTTTTCCGGAATCCTTACCAGAGGTGGAACGATTCTCGGATCTTCCCGCCAGCCATTCAAACAGATGCGTGTGCCGGATGAAAACGGTCTGGACAAGGTAGAGGCCATGAAGTCCACATACCGTAAGCTCGGACTCGACTGTCTGGTTATCTTAGGTGGTAACGGTACACAGAAGACGGCCAATCTGCTTCGCGAGGAAGGACTCAATATTATTCATCTTCCAAAGACCATTGACAATGATATTTACGGAACAGATGTGACATTCGGTTTTCAGAGTGCAATTAATATAGCGACAGAGACCATCGATTGCATCCATACAACGGCTGCTTCCCACAACCGTGTATTTATTGTAGAGGTGATGGGACACAAAGTAGGATGGCTTACCCTGTATGCAGGAGTGGCAGGCGGTGCCGACATTATTCTGCTCCCGGAGATTCCGTATGATATTGACAAGGTCGTAGATGCGATTCATAAGCGTACAAAAGACGGAAAAGGATTTACGATTCTTGCAGTTGCAGAAGGTGCAATCTCCAAAGACGATGCACAGCTTACCAAGAAGCAGTACAAGGCAAAAGTTGCATCCCGCAGGTATCCATCGGTTTCTTATGAGATTGCAGATCAGATTCAGGAGAAATGCGGTGTGGAAGTCCGCGTTGCGGTTCCGGGCCACACACAGCGTGGCGGCAGTCCGTGTCCATACGACAGAGTACTATGTACCCGTCTTGGATCTGCCGCTGCCCAAGCAATTATGGATGGAAAATTTGGCTGCATGATCGCCATGATCAACAACAAGACCAAATGTGTGCCGCTTGGAGAGGTGGCAGGCAAGTTAAAGACGGTTGATCCGGACAGTCAGATGATTCAGGAGGCAAAACGGATCGGTATCAGTTTTGGAGATTAAATTTCCTGATATCCGGCAAAAAGGAGAAGAAAAATGTCTTACACGGCTTTATACCGTAAGTTCCGTCCGCAGGAATTCGAAGATGTCAAAGGACAGGAACACATTGTTACAACATTAAAGAACCAGATCAAAGCCGATCGCATAGGACATGCTTATTTGTTTTGCGGTACCCGGGGTACCGGAAAGACGACAGTTGCAAAGATTTTTGCAAAAGCAGTAAATTGTGAACACCCGGTAGACGGAAGTCCCTGTGGACAATGCCCTGCATGTCAGGGCATTGCCGCCGGGACTTCTATGAATGTCATAGAGATTGATGCGGCATCGAACAACGGCGTGGATAATATCCGGCAGATCCGGGAAGAAGTATCTTACCGCCCGACAGAGGGAAAATACAAGGTTTACATTATTGATGAGGTGCATATGCTGTCGGCAGGCGCATTCAACGCGCTGCTCAAGACGCTGGAGGAACCGCCGGCATATGTGATTTTTATTCTTGCGACAACGGAAGCACACAAGATCCCGATTACGATTCTGTCCCGCTGCCAGAGATATGATTTTCACCGGATTTCCATTGATACCATTACCGATCGTCTGGCGGAACTGATGCGCACCGAACAGGTGGATGTCGAGGAGCGCGCACTGCGTTATGTGGCAAAAGCCGGGGACGGTTCGATGCGTGATGCGCTGAGTCTGCTCGACCAGTGTATTGCTTTTCATCTGGGGGAAAAACTCACCTATGAAAATGTGCTGGAAGTGCTCGGTGCAGTGGATACGGAAGTGTTTTCCGCACTGTTGCGCCAGGTGCTGGCAAAAGATGTGACCGGTGCCATCCGGACGGTGGATCATTTGGTGGATCAGGGACGGGAACTGGGACAGATGGTGAACGATTTTACCTGGTACATGAGAAATCTTTTGCTCATCCAGAGTGCGGATGACATGGAGGAAGTGCTGGATATGTCGGCAGATCATCTGGCAGCCCTGAAAGAAGAGGCACAGATGGTGGAGCCGGAAACACTGATCCGGTATATCCGGATTTTCTCGGAACTGTCCAGCCAGATCCGGTATGCGGCACAGAAGCGCATCCTGCTGGAGATTGCAATTATCAAGCTTTGCCGTCCACAGATGGAAAAAGATCTGTCGGCACTCAATGAGCGTATGGATGATATGGAGCAGAAATTAGAAAGCGGGGCATTTGTTTCGGCGGCACCACAGAGTGCAGCAGTTCCGGCAGCAGGTGGCACGCAGGCTCCGGCGGCACAGGCACCGGAGAAAACACAGCTTCCCAAAGCCATTCCGGAGGACATTAAACAGGTGATGAACAACTGGCGATCGGTCATTTCGGAGATGGGAGGCATCACCAGACAGTATTTGAATCAGGCGGTGCCGACGCTTGGACCGGCGGGAGAACTGCTCCTGGTGTTTGACGATGCCAACGCTTTTGCCTATCTAAGCGACAATAAGGCAGGGTGTATTGATCATTTGAAAGAAATGATTGCGCAGCGGTGTGCAAAGCAGGTAGAAGTGCAGCTCCGCTTAAATGAAGGAGAACGCAGCGCAGCCAATACGGTACCGGATTTGCGGCAATTAATCAATTTTGATATTGAGGAAGAGAACTTCTAATGGTATGATAATACAAGATTCGTAAATAACTGAAATTAGAAAGCAGGAGGACCCCACATGGCAAAAAGAGGTGGATTCCCTGGCGGTATGCCGGGAAATATGGCGAATATTATGAAACAGGCGCAGAAGATGCAAAAGCAGATGGAAGAGGCGCAGAAGAATTTAGAGGAACAGGAAGTTACGGCAGCAGCAGGAGGCGGAGCCGTGGAAGTGACGGTTTCCGGCAAGCATGAGGTGACAAAGGTAAAACTGGCAGAAGAAGTAGTGGATCCGGATGATATTGAGATGCTCGAGGATCTGATCATGGCAGCGACAAATGAGGCGATGCGTAAAATTGACGAAGCTTCCCAGCAGTCCATGTCACAGATTACAGGGGCATTAGGTGGAGGACTTCCGTTCTGATATGGATTATTACAGTCATGAGATTGCAAAATTGATTGAAGAACTGTCTGCACTTCCGGGAATCGGAGCCAAATCCGCACAGCGGCTGGCATTTCATATTCTGAATATGCCACAGGATCATGTGGATGCACTGGCATCGGCAATTGTTTCTGCAAAGAAAAATGTCAAATACTGCAAGTGCTGTTATAACCTGACAGATCAGGAAATTTGTCCGATCTGCAGTGACACATCCAGAGATCACAAGACGATTATGGTGGTAGAAAATACCCGTGATCTGGTTGCCTATGAAAAAACCGGAAAATACAGCGGGGTCTACCATGTGTTGCATGGTGCAATTTCCCCCATGCTTGGAATCGGTCCGAACGATATCCGGCTGAAGGAACTGATGGTGCGTCTGGAAAAAGATGTGGATGAGGTGATTATTGCAACGAATTCCAGTCTGGAAGGTGAGACAACGGCGATGTATATCAGCAAACTCATCAAACCGACAGGGATTAAAGTGACACGGATTGCCAGCGGAGTGCCGGTTGGCGGAGATCTGGAATATATCGATGAAGTAACTCTCCTGCGGGCATTGCAGGGAAGAACGGAATTATAATACACCACCATTTTAAGAGGAGGAAAGAATAAATAATGAATAATTTAGAATTGGAAAAACTTGCGAATGAAATCCGCAAGAGCATTGTAACTGCAGTGCATAGCGCAAAATCCGGCCATCCGGGTGGATCTTTGTCTTCTGCAGATATTTTTACGTATCTGTATTTCGAAGAGATGAATATTGATCCAAAGAACCCGAAGATGGAGGATCGTGACCGTTTTGTATTGTCCAAAGGACATGTAGCACCGGCTTATTATTCCACACTTGCAGAGCGCGGATTTTTCCCGAAGGAAGATCTTGTGACACTGCGCCATACAGGTTCGTATCTGCAGGGACATCCGGATATGAAGCATATTCCTGGCGTTGATATGTCCAGTGGATCTTTGGGGCAGGGAGTTTCTGCTGCAGTAGGTATGGCAGCAGCCGGAAAATTTGATCACAAGGACTATCGTGTATACACCCTGACCGGAGATGGTGAGATTCAGGAGGGACAGATCTGGGAGGCTGCTATGTGGGCAGGACACCGGAAGCTGGACAATCTGGTAGTGATTGTAGACAATAATAATCTGCAGATTGATGGGGAGATTGACAAAGTATGTTCTCCGTATCCGATTGATAAGAAGTTTGAGGCATTTAATTTCCACACGATCGTGATTGACGGAAATGATTTCGACCAGATCCGTGCAGCATTTGAGGAAGCGAAGAAGACCAAGGGTCAGCCGACTGCCATTATTGCAAAGACCATCAAGGGAAAGGGAGTTTCCTTTATGGAGAATGAAGCCGGATGGCATGGAAAAGCTCCGAATGACGAGCAGTACGAAATCGCTATGAAAGATCTTGAGAAAGCAGGTGAAGCATTATGTCAGAAGTAAAGAAAATTGCAACCAGAGACAGCTATGGAAACGCATTGGTAGAACTTGGAAAAGAGCATGAGAATCTCATCGTGCTCGACGCAGATCTGGCAGGTGCTACCAAAACCTGTATTTTCCAGAAAGAATTTCCGGAGCGTCATTGGGACTGCGGTATCGCAGAGTGCAACATGACAGGTATTGCTGCAGGATTATCTACCTGTGGGAAAGTTCCGTTTATCAGTTCTTTTGCAATGTTTGCAGCTGGACGTAACTACGAGCAGGTTCGCAACTCCATCGGATATCCGCATCTGAATGTAAAGATCGGAGCTACCCATGCAGGAATTTCGGTCGGAGAAGACGGTGCTACTCATCAGTGCCTGGAGGATCTGGCTCTGATGCGTGAGATCCCTGGTATGGTAGTGATCAACCCGTCGGATGATGTGGAAGCACGCGCAGCAGTACATGCAGCATATGATTATGTGGGACCGGTGTATCTTCGGTTTGGACGTCTGGCAGTGCCGGTGATCAATGACAGAGAGGATTACAAGTTTGAGATCGGAAAAGGAATCGTATTAAAAGAAGGTACGGATGTAACCATTTTTGCGACAGGACTGGAAGTGTCAGAGTCCTTAGAAGCTGCAAAGATGCTGGAGAAAGATGGAATTTCTGCAGAAGTAATCAATATCCATACCATCAAGCCGATTGACGAGGAACTGGTTGTTGCATCTGCAACAAAGACGAAGAAAGTCGTAACCGTTGAGGAACATTCCGTAATCGGTGGACTTGGAAGCGCGGTAGCGGAAGTATTGTGTGAAAAGGCACCGACAAAGATGATGCGTATCGGCGTGAATGACCGGTTTGGAGAATCCGGACCGGCGGTTGAGCTGATTCATAAATACGAACTGGACGCAGAAGGAATTTACAAAAAAGTAAAAGCTTTTGCAAAATAATACAGCAAGTACAAAGGAGACTGTCGTATCGAAGGATATGGCAGTCTTTTTTTGCCTGAAGTCTGGAAATATGTCCGGTAGTGTCGTACGATTTTTTTCATGCCTGTCAGGTTTTTCCAAAATTCTACCGGATGGTGGTGATACTATATTCTGGAAAAACGGATAAGGAGGCAGGATATGATAGATATTGCAGAAGGACCGGGACGTGACCTGAAAAATATCAGACAGATCGGAACACCGGCAGAGGGGGATCGAATTTACATAGAAAATGCGGCGTATGCCAGGGTGCATGAAGAAACTTATGAGGAGCGGAGAGTGTTTATCTTTATGGGGCATACAGAGTGCGAGCAGGGTGTATATATGACCTTTGTAGAGGCTGCCATTCCGGTAAGGGATATGGAATTTTCACAGAATCTGCCGAGATGGGGGACACATGCGTGGTCGGATGTATTCCGTGAGATTAAGAGATCTTATGAGAATTCCATTATTGTCGGATGGGCGTTGGATTGTAAAGGATATCCACCACGCCTGACAGCAGAACTGGAAGCTATCCACAGAGAACAGTTCGGAGGTGCACATCAGGTTCTTTTCCTTATGGACAGTATGGAGGGGGAAGAATACTTTTATCTGCATAAAGGCAACCGGCTGCAACCGAAAAACGGGTTTTATATCTATTATGCAAGGGAACTGCATGAGATACGGATCCCGGATGTGACGATTGAACTGCCGAGACGTGGAACCCGGCAGATGCTTCCGGAGATTCTGACGGAGAGCAAAAAAGAGAACGAAAAAGAAGAATGCAGCAGTTCAAAGAGCGAACGCAAACCAACGTCGTATGCGATGGCTGCCGCAATCGCGTTGCTTTTGGTTCTGGCCGGGGTCGGAATCTGGCAGCAACGAATTCATATTCCGGGTCTGGAGCAGACCGTGGAGACGATAGGGGAAAAAATCCGCGATGTGTCACAACCGGCAGAAGTCCTGGTGGGAACTGAAAAAAATATAGTGGAAGAACAGACGGAGAGCGCAAAGAGTACGGAAACCATCAGTGAACCCATGCAGCTGATACCGATTGAAGAGGTTCCGGCGGGAGCGGTGAAAAAGGCAGAGGAAGCGGCTCCTTCCACACAGCCGGCCGAGGAGAAAGAAAAACCTGTGGCGGTAGAAAATACACAAAATTATTATGTGGTACAACAGGGGGATACGTTGAGCGGAATCTGTAAACAGGCATACGGATCAATGAAAAAATTAAAAGAGCTTGAAAAGGCGAATGATCTGGAAGATTCGGATGATATCAGGGTTGGGCAGAAATTATTACTTCCGTAACGGGGACTGCAATGCTATAATGATAGAAACGTAAGCGAAAAGGAGAAAAATCGGTGGCTGAAAAAACGGAATTTAAAACCGTAGAGACAAGTCAGGAAGACCTGGAGGAACTGGAAGAAAAGATCAGGAGACACAGGCATAAAATAGCCCGCAGAACGGCACTTGTGATCGTTACTGTTGTAGCAGCAGTGATTTTTGTAGAACTTTGGTCTGCACTTCGCACATATTCAGGATTTGAGGTGCAGGCATCGGCGGAGAGAAAGGACAGTGCGGCAACGGGATATAAGATGTTCCAGGGAAAAATACTGGAATATGATAATGACGGAATCGTGTGTCACGATACAGATGACCGGCTGATCTGGAACCAGTCTTATGAAATGACTACGCCGGAACTTTCCGTGTGTGAACAGTATCTTGCAGTTTATGATCGTGGAGGGACATTTATTTATATCATGTCGGAACGCGGACTGGTAAAGAAAATCGAAACGGCAACACCGATTGAACGTGTATGTGTTGCCCGTCAGGGAACGGTGGCTGTGTTGATGAAGGAGGATGATGTCTCGTATGTACGGCTTTATGACAAAAAGGGACAGGAACTTGCCAGCGGTGAATTTTATCAGGAAAAAGGAAGTTTTCCTGTAGATATTGCGCTGGCTCCGGATGCGCAGAAACTGGCAGTAGATATGCTCGACGTGACAAAGGGCAAAACCTGTTCCACGGTTACTTTCTATAACTTTGGTTCGGTTGGGCAGAATGAAATCGACAACAATGTGGGAACGTACAGTTACAAAAATACGATGATATCGGAACTGGTTTATACCGAATCCGGAAAACTTCTCGCGATCAGCGATGCCGGACTGATCTGGTTTGACGGAGCACAAAAACCTGCGCCGAAAAAACAGATAAAGTTTGAACGGGAGATACAGAGTGTCTTCTATAATAATAAATATGTCGGTATTTCATACAGCGATACCAAAAAAGAAAACAGCTGGCACATAAAAGTCTATGACATGAATGGTAAAACGGTCATGGAGAATGATACAGAGATCGCATACAACAGAATCGAGCTCCTCGATAATAATGAAATATGTGTCCGGGATGATTATAACTGTGAATTGTTTACCATACACAGCATCCGTAAATTCCGTTATACGTTTGACCGGCAGCTTTATAACGTATTGTCGGGATCGGATGGTCAGAATTATACATTGGTATTAAACGGAGAAATAGAAGAGGTACGATTACAATGAACTGGTTATTGATACTGGTTGTATTACTTGTTGCCGGAAATATTGTCTGGGGATTCTTCCGTGGTTTCCTGCGTGTGGTTTATTCAATGGCTGCCTGGATACTGATTCTGTTTTTTGTTACGTTTGCAACGCCGTATGTTGCAGACTGGATGACAGAACACACAGGCCTGGATACCAGAATTGAAAAGAATTGCAAAGAGAAATTGCAAAATGCCGTGGCAGGGGAAGAAAAAAGTACAGAAGAACAAAACACGCAGGAGCAGAAAGATCTCAGCGGTCTGGGAATGAAACTGCCGGCAAACGTATGGAACCAGATAGGGGATACACATAAACTTGCGGATGGCTGGATGGAACAAAGCGGACTGTATAATACAATTGCGTCAAAAGCATCATCCCTTGCCATGAAAGCGATTGCATTTGTTATTGTTATGCTGATTACGGTGATCGCCTTTCATCTGATTGCCACTGCGATTGATCTGGTGGCAAAACTGCCCGTAATAGGAGAAGTAAATCATATGCTTGGGGGAATTGCCGGATTGATCAAAGGGCTGTTGCTGGTATGGCTGGTATTTGCGTTTGCAGCAATGGGGGCAGCGACAGAAGCCGGGAGTGTTGTGATTGAAGCGGTATATCAGTCGGGAATTCTGCAATGGCTATATGAAAATAATTTAATACTGACGATTCTGCTTTCGTTTTTATGATTGAATTGTGGTTTGTAAGCACCCAGGGAACAATATCTTGTGGTGCTTATATTTTTGCAAATAAAATGTAAAGTTTTTGTTGACTTTAGGTTGTCTGCGTGATATTATATCTAAGCTGACTCGTGACGAGGACACTGATACAGGCACTGGCAGGAAGCTGAGTGATGGTTGGTGGTCATGATGATGAAAAAAGTTGTTGACAAACAATGACAAACATGATAAGATATCAGAGTTGTCG
>ERZ809296.429-NODE-429-length-70259-cov-35.674848_pt1 | contig 70259 bp, 64 predicted proteins | sample MGYA00520511_ERZ809296 | MGnify/ENA primary metagenome ERZ809296 (study PRJEB31576, sample SAMEA3212662) | Homo sapiens | biome: human-gut; feature: human gut; material: fecal | place: Sweden | collected 2012 ...
AAGCTATGTCTTCTTTTATGCGATTTTCAATTTGCGCAAGTTATTGTACATTATCTATGGTTCAGGGGCGCTACCGAATCAGTCTCAGAGCATTTTCATAGTCGTTTTTGTGAACATAGATATGATATTCATACGAATAGTTCGGGTCGATGCCAAAGCTGCCGCTGCTCCCGCGGCTGCGGCCGCCAAGCGCGGAAGAGCCCTGCAAATTCTCGGTTCTGACCGTGTAGGCAATGCCGTTGGCGGACAGGATGCTGCGGATATTGGCCTGGCGCTGCATGTCCATCGTGGTAATGAGTTCCTTGCGGTTGAAGATCGTCAGCATAATACGGCCCCCTTTTTGAAAATGGAGTTCTCTGCATTCATTTTACCACAGGTTTTTCCCGCGCGCAACGGCGGCGCAAATTGACAAGGCTCCGCGTGAATACTATAATGCTCTGCATGGAAAAGCGCTGAAAAGAGCGCATCGCGCGGGAGTCGTTTCCGCACACAGAAGGGAATTATCAAAGACATGAGACAGGATCTATCGCTCCGTTTGGAGCAATTCAAAAAGCAATACGTCGCGGACGAGGCGGTGCGCAGCCGCATCGCCGAGCCGCCCGTCAAATTCATCGGCGATGAGATCATGGAGCTGGCCGTCGCCGCGCTTCTGCAGGGGGAGAACGTTTTGCTCTCCGGCGGCAAGGCCACGGGCAAAAATATCTTGGCGGACAACCTTGCGTGGTTGTTCCACCGTCCGGTCTACACTGTGTCGTTCCATGTGAATACCGACAGCAGCACGCTCATCGGCACCGACACCTTCACCGGCGGCGAAGTGCGGCTGCGCCGCGGCCCTGTCGCGCTCGCCGCGCAGTACGGCGGCTTCTGCATCTTGGATGAGATCAACATGGCGAAAAACGATGCCGTGGCCGTGCTGCACTCCGCGCTCGACTACCGCCGCCTCATCGACGTGCCGGGCTATGAGTGTATCCCTATCCACCCCGCCGCGCGCTTCATCGCCACGATGAACTACGGTTACGCCGGTACGCGCGAGCTGAACGAAGCGATTGTCTCGCGCTTTACGGTCATCCGCATGCCGACGCTCGAGGAACCCCAGCTCTGCGAGCTGCTGCGCGCAAACGTGTCCGAGGCGTCGGACGAGAACATCAAGCGCTGCACGGGGCTGTTCCTCGATCTGAACGCCAAGGCCGTGAACGGCGAGATCTCGACGAACTCCGTCGATATGCGCGGCATGATCGCCGCTTTGCACCTGATGACCGACGGCATGGCGCCGAAGGACGCCATCGCCGTGAGCATCACGAATAAATGCTTCGATGAGTACGAGTATGCGCTCGTGCGCGACGTAGCGCTGACGCGCTTTGCCTGAAGAGATGAGCATCGGCAGAGAAGAGAGCCTTTTTTTGACCGTTTCTGAAAATCACCGCAAGCGGACCTGCCCCGAATACGTGCAGAAAATGAGCGAACCCTTTGAGCGCGCGGGCGGCATGGTGGAGGTGTACGAGGGCGTCGTCCTCGGCGGGGCGGACAAGTTCTTCGGGCTCGATGACTTGAATCTGTGGCTGCGGCGGCACCGCTACGCGGCCTACAATATGGACGTGCTGCTGCCCATTGCGCACCTGTGCGTCGAGCGCGCCGTGCGGGCGAGGCTGATCGACGAGCGCCCGGGCGTCGCTGTGATGGCGGAGCAGGCGGCGGGCGAAATTTTGCGCGGCGACCTCCTGCGCTACCGGTGCAGCTCGCGCGGCTGGATGTACATTTACGATCTAACGAAGCAGTTTCCCGCCGCGGCGACGGAGGGCGACCGCCGCATTTTAAAAAATTTCAGCGGTTTTGAAGATATGCTGGCCGAGTTTGACGACCTTGCCGCGCGCAGCGAGAGCTGCGCGGATGCAAAGTCGCTCGTCGAACTCGCAGCGCTTTTGTACCGCAAAATTTTCATCCGCTATTTTGCGCCCGACCACAATCAGGACATCTTACCCGAGCGCGAGACGGAAGAGTGGGAGCCCGCAGCCGAACCGGGGGACATCGAGTGGACACAGACCGAGCAGCTCGAGCTTCAATACGACAAAGCGGGCGAGGCATCGGCCGACGGCCTCGTCCTGCCGGACGACGCGCTCGCCGGCATTCCTGAGTATCTGATGCGCAACTTTGGCCCCAGCTTTCAGACCGAGCAGGCAATGGAGGAGATTGAAAGCGCCGTCTGCACCGGCATCCACGAGGAGCGAAAGCTCCTCTTCACCGACGGCTTGAGCGAGGATGCCTACGAGGGCAGTGAGCCGCGCGCCCAATCGCTGCGCGCCAGTCGGGACGGCAACCTCAAAATGCTCCAAGAGCACGAGGACGCCGCGCGTCAGGGCATCCGCAGCATCGAGCAGGCCTTTCGCAATGCGCTGAGCCTGCGCAGCGAGCCGGACGTTTACCGCGCCGACCACGGCGTGCTGCAAAACGATCTGCTCTGGAAGGTCAGCCGCTGCGAAAATCCGCAGCTCTTTGAAAAGATCGTCCGGCAGGAACCGTCCGCCGTCGTCGTGGAGCTTTTGATCGACGCAAGCGGCTCGCAGAGCGTGCGGCAGAGCATGGTGGCGCTGCAAAGCTACCTCTTCAGCGCGGCGCTCAGCCGCATCCGCATTCCGCACCGCGTGATGAGCTACTGTACCTACGGCAACTACACGGTGCTGCGGCGCTTCCGCGATTACGACGACAAACCGGAGGCCGACCGCTGCATTTTGGAGTACCGCGCGACGTCGAATAACCGCGACGGCCTCGCGTTGGCCGCGGCGGGACTCGACCTCAAGAAGCGGCGCGAGGAGCACAAAATTATCATCGTGTTCAGCGACGGCTTACCGAACGACATGGTTAGCGGCCGCAAGCGCGAGGGCGCGCCGGAAGTCTACGTCGGCGATGCTGCCATCCGCGACACCTGCTTTCAGGTGCGAAAGCTCCGGCGCGAGGGCGCGAACGTCATCGGCATTTTCCTCGGCGAGGACGGAGAGCTTGAAAACGAGCGCATAATCTACGGCGCGTCGTTCCTGCGCATCCGCCGGGCGGAGGACTTTGCCGGAAGCGCCGGCAAGCGCCTGAGCGAAACGCTGCTGAATCTGTAAAAAAGTGAAGAGAAAAGCCCTGCTGTGAAACCGGCGGGGCTTTGTCTGATTATTTTCCACTCTCCTGCGGCGCGTCTTCGAGCAGCATTTGCCGCAGCTTTTTGGCGGCGATGCTCAGCGGCTGCGTCTTGCGCTGGAAGAGAAAGACGCTGCGCGCGGGAATGGGCTCTTCGAGCGTGATGGGGTAGATACCGCTTGCCTCCGGCGTGCCGTAAAGCATCTCGCGCGGCACGAAGCCGACGCCAAGGTCGCTCTGCACCACGGGCGGCACCTGTGCCGTGGTCTCGACCTCCACATCGGGGCTGAACGAAAGACCGTGGCGCAGGAAGAACTCGGCATAAAAGTCGTGCGACGATGTCCCCTCCGTCAAGCTGATGATCGGGTAGTCGGCAAGCCTTTTGAGCGAAACGGGCTCCTCGGTGAGCTCCAAAAACGCCGGGCCGCAGATGGGGATCTCCTGAATTTCGTCGATCTTCTGCGCCGTGAGCGAATCCGGCACGGACGCGCCCTCTGCCAGAATGGCGAAGTCGGCAAGGCCGTTCTGCACGGCGGCGAGGCCGTGGGAGGCAGAGTGGTTCGTCAGGCAGATGCGCACGTGCGGGTATGCGCGCCGGTAGCGCGCGAGCACCTGCAAAAGCCGCGTGCGTAGGGCAAGGCTGCTCGCTGCGATGTGGACGATACCGCTTTGCAAACTCTGGTCGGAGAGGACCTCCTCTTCGCCTGCCTCGATGCTCTCAAACGCGACGGCGATGTGCGTGTAGAGCTTCTCCCCCTCGGGCGTGAGGCGCACGCCCTGCGGCGAGCGGAAAAACAGCGCGCAGCCGAGCTCGGATTCAAGCTTTCGGATCATGCGTGTCACGTTGGGCTGGTTGCTGTAAAGCGCCGCGGCGGCCTGCGAAAAGCTGCGGTATTTGGCGGCGTAATAAAAGACGCGATAGCTGTCGTAGCTGATGTTCATGGGCAAGCTCCTCTGAAAAAGAAATGATTGGGGTTCTGCGCGGCGGCGAGGAACCTGACTGCGTAAAATTTGACGGAAGAGAAAAGCATTCGTCCGCACCTTGCGGACGGCAAGACTGATTGTAACAGAAGCGAAGCGGCGGCGCAAGCGTATTCGGGAAAAAAGAACAGAACCTTGACGAAAAGTAAACACCGTCGAAAAGTCGCATGAAATCGGGAAAATTCGGACGGCATAGCAAAATGATATATCCGCCATGTCAAGAAAGCATTTCGTTTCCGCGCAAAGGGTCGATATAATGACTCGCGTTGGAAATTCCATAGCACAGGGAGGAATAACATGTTTGCTCAGATCATTGCCATCTGCATTTTTGTCACTATGTTCCTGCTTATTATCCTCGATAAGTTTGAACGGCATTACATTACGCTCGGAAGCGGCGCGCTCGTGCTCGTGCTGGTGTTCGGCGTCTGCATGCGCTCGATGAGCGCCATCTGGGAGACGCTCAACCTCGGCGCGTTTTTCCAGAGCACATTCTGGTACGGCGCAAGTGAGGAGAGCACCGCTGGCATCAACTGGTCGACGATCCTGTTTATCGCCGGCATGATGATCATGGTCGAGGGCCTCGGCAAGGCGGGCTTTTTCCGCTGGCTGTGCCTGACGCTTGCCAAGCTCGTACACTACCGCACGGTGCCGCTGCTCATCTGCTTTATGTCGCTCTCGGCGTTTTTGTCGATGTTCATCGACAGCATCACGGTCGTGCTGTTTCTCGCCACCGTCACGCTCGAACTGGCGCAGACGATGAAGTTCGACCCTGTACCGATGATCCTGTCGGAAATTTTCTGCGCGAACCTCGGCGGCGCGGCCACGATGTGCGGCGACCCGCCGAACATCATCATCGGCACCTCGCTCGGCTACACATTCTTCGACTTCATCGAAAATACCGGCGCGGTCGTGGCGATCTGCTTTGTGTTCATGCTCATTTACTTCACGCTCTGCTTCCGCAAGGAACTTGAGCGCGCCGAGCATGCCAACGGCGGCCCCGTCACCTGTCCCGAGCCTTCGACGGCCATCACGAACAAGAAGGCATTTCTTGCGAGCGCAGGCGTTTTCCTGCTGGCGGTCGTGCTGCTCATCACGCACGCGCAGACGGAGCTTTCCGTCGCGTGCATCGGCGTGATTGTCGCTATTTTGACGCTGATCGTTTTGGGCTTGACCAGCGGCAAAAAATCTGTTATAGAAATCATTAAGGGCGTGGACTATAAGACGCTGCTCTTTTTCATCGGCTTGTTCGTTTCCGTGGCGGGCCTTGAAAAGACAGGTGTGCTCAACATGATCGCGAACTTCATCACCTCGGTCAGTGAGGGCAATATCGCGGTTATTGTGATCGTCATTCTGTGGCTCTCGGCCATCACGAGCGCCTTTGTCGACAATATCCCCTTTGCCGCGACCATGATCCCTGTCATCCGCGCCATCGCCGCGACAGAGGGCATGGATATCGGCGTGCTTGCCTGGGCGCTTTCGCTCGGCACGGACCTCGGCGGCAACGCGACGCCCATCGGCGCGAGCGCTAATGTCGTTGGCACTTCGGCTTCGGCCAAGGGCGGCTATCCCATCGGCTGGGGCCGCTACTGCAAGTACTGTGTGCCTGCGACGATCATTGTCATGGCAGTCTCCACGGCCTACTTATTCCTGCGCTATCTGTAAACGGAAAAAGGAAAGGAGTGCGATCCCATGAAAAACCAGATCATCATCACCCTTGGCCGCGAGCACGGCAGCGGCGGCCATTACATTGCCGACATGATCGCGCAAGAGCTCGGTATCAAGCTCTATGACAAGGACTCCATCGAAAAAGAGATCGTTTCCGAAGGCTACAGCGGGGAAATGATCCGCAAGATGGACGAAAAGCCCGTCAACTTCTTTGCCTCGCGCCGCATCGGCAAGTATTCGAATTCTCTTGAGGTCAACGTGGCGGAAAAGACGTTTGCCATGCTGCGCGACAAGGCGGCAAACGGCGAGAGCTTCCTCATCATCGGCCGCTGCGGCGACCAGGTGCTCAAGGGCAACCCCAATATGCTGAGCATTTTCATCTGCGGCAACCAGCAAGCCAAAGTCGGCCGTGTGATGGAGAAGAAGGGCCTGTCTGCCGAGGACGCGATCGAGGAGATCAAAGAGGTCGACCGCTCCAGAAAGTCCTACCACAACTACTACTGCGAGACGAAGTGGGGCGACGCCCGCGGCTACGACATGACCGTCAAGAGCGATGTGCTCGGCTTCGAGGGCACGGCGAAGATGCTGATCGCCTATATCCGCAGCTTCATGGAGCAGGACTAAATAAAAATTTGCGGCCCGTGCCGCAAAAAACATTTGAATTGCTCGAAACAATTTGATAAAATCAATTCACAGCGTGTGGCGTTTCTGCGTAAATCCGGTTGCAGAAACGCCGCACGTTTTTTTGCGGAAAAAGGAGGGAGAAGACAACTTCATAGTCAAATCGTGCAGCAGAGATGCGTAAGTCCGGATTGATCCGGCGGAACGCATCTCTTATTTTTATGTGCAGGAGGAAGACCACCATGGAAAACACAAACCAGTTTTTGGGGACGGAGCGCGTGGGAAAGCTCATGCGGCGCTACGCCGTCCCGTGCATCATCTCGCTGCTCGTCGGCGCGCTCTATAACATTGTCGACCAGATCTTCATCGCCAACGCAAGCTACCTCGGTTCCTACGGCAACGCGGCAAACACCGTCGTCTTTCCACTCACGGTCGTGGCGCTCGCCATCGCCGTGATGATCGGCGACGGCTGCTGCGCGTTCGTCAGCATTTCGCTCGGCAAGGGCGAAGTGGGAGAGGCGAAAAAGAGCGTCAGCAACGCGGTCGTATTGTCGGTCGCGAGCAGCCTTGTGCTCACGGCGCTGTACCTCATCTTCGCCGACGCTATCATCTCGATGTTCGGCGGCACGGTGAACGAGGAGACCTTTCATTACGCGCAGGAGTATTTCTTCTATATCTCGCTCGGCATCCCGTTTTATATGTTCGGTCAGGCGATGAACCCTGTCATCCGTGCCGACGGCGACCCGCGGTTTGCCATGATCTCCACGCTCGCGGGCGCGGTGCTCAACATCATTTTAGACCCCATCTTCATCTTTGAATGTAAGTGGGGTATGATGGGCGCGGCGGTCGCCACCGTGTTGGGCCAGATCGTCACAGCGGCGCTCGCGGTGTGGTACCTCTGCCGCATGAAGACCGTCAAGCCGGGGAAGGGAGACTTCCGCCTGCACGCAAGCCTCTGTACCCGGATGCTGACGCTCGGTATCACGAGCTTTCTCTCGCAGATCAGCCTCGTCGCGGCGATGGCGGCCATCAACAACATGCTGCGCAAGTACGGCGCGCTGGATGAGATATTCTCGCAGGAGCAGTACGCGCAGATCCCGATGGCCGTCGTCGGCATTGTGATGAAGTTCTTCCAGATCGTCATTTCCATCGTCGTCGGCATGGCGGCGGGCTGCATTCCCGTCGTAGGTTACAACATGGGCGCGGGGAAAAAGACGCGCGTGCGTGAGCTCTTTACAAAGCTCCTGCTCTGCGAGGCAATCGTCGGCGCCGCCGCGCTCGTTCTGGCCGAGGGCTTCCCGCGTCAGCTCATCGCCGTCTTCGGTGCGGCGAACGAGAGCAGCTACTACACGGACTTTGCGATCAAGGCATTCCGCACGTATCTTTGCATGATGGTGCTCGCCTGCGTGAACAAGGCCTGCTTCATCTTTTTGCAGGCCGTGGGCAAGGCGTTCTCATCCACGATGCTCTCCATGGTGCGCGAGGTCGTGTTCGGCGTGGGCTTTGCACTGCTGCTGCCGCGCTTTTTCGGCCTTGACGGCGTGCTGTACTCCATGCCGGTGTCGGATGTGTTGACTTTCGTCATCGCGGCGGGTATGATTGTAAAAACGTATCGGGAACTCAATACGGAAGGAGCAACTGTATTATGAATCATATTATCACCATCAGCCGTGAATTCGGCAGCGGCGGCCGCACGGTCGGCAAAAAGGTTGCAGAGCAGCTCGGCATCCCCTGCTATGACTCAGAGCTCATCCAGAAGATCGCCGAGGAGAGCGGCTTTGCAGAAAATTATGTCAAGGAGGCGGGCGAGTACACACCCGGCGGCTTCCTGTCTTCAGCGCTCTCGAACCGCGCGTTCGGCCCGACGAACGAGGACATCCTATGGGAAATTCAGTGCCGCGTCATCAGCGAGCTTGCCGAAAAGGGCCCCTGTGTCATCGTCGGCCGCTGCGCGGACTACATTTTGCAGGACAAGGCCAAGTGCCTCAAGGTCTTTATCCACGCAGATATGGCATTCCGCGCCAAGCGCATCGTCGAGGTCTACGGCGAGCGCGAGCAGTCGCCCGAGCAGCGCCTGCGCGACAAGGACAAGCGCCGCGCGGCCTATCACCGCTTCTACACGAATATGAAGTGGGGCTACGCGCAGAATTACCACATCACGCTCGACAGCGGCGAGCTCGGCATCGACAAGTGCGCCGACATCATCGCTGACCTCTACAAGAGCAAGGCGTAAATGGTCAAAAAGAGAGGGAGAGAAGCCGCGGCTTCTCTCCTTTTTTCTTATTCCTCTTTTGCAAGACCCGGGATGTTCACGCCGATGCCGTTGACCTCCACGCCGTCGTCGGCGGGGATGAGGAGGTATTTGCAGCCATTGATGACGCGCGCTTCGATCATATAGCTGTTCTCCGGTGCAATGGAAATTTTGACCTCGGGGGTCGTGATCTCAAACTTCTTGCTCTCGATGATGTTGTTCGGGTTCAGCGCGGCGTTCTCGCCGTACTGCTCATCGCACTCGCGCTGGAACGCTGCGATCTGCTCGTCGTTCACGCCGCTGTTGGCGAGGATGCCGCCGACGTCGCCCGCCGTCATTTCAAGCGGCTCGGGGTCTTTGCTCTCCTTGTGATCTTCGATGCGCGCTCTGATCTGCTCGTGCACGGACTGGACGACATCGTAGCTGCAATCCTTGTCGAGCGCGTCGGCAAGCGCCGAGCCAAAGGCGTTTTTCTGCTCCTCGGCAGACATCGGCGGGTCGACGTGGAACAGCGCGTCGATGACCTCCTGATGGATCTCCGCGGCGTTTTTCGAGTAGAACAGCACATTGTAAATGTTCGCCGTGCGGTTGTCGAACGCGGGGTAGAGGAAGCCGAGCTCGGGCGAGGTCGCGATGTAGCCGGTGGAGCTTGAGTGAAACTCGCTCTGGTCAAGGTCGTAGCGCAGTTCGAGCGTCGGGGCCTTGACGGGGCAGATGGAGCAGACAAAGTACTTGAAGACCTCACTCGACGCGTCGGCCTGAATCTCGTCGTCCTTGCTGCGGTGCGGCACGTCGTAGGCGTCGGCGGCGAGGAGGATGAGATAGTTTGTCTCGCCCATGTCGATGCAGTCGATGATTTGGCGGCAGAGCGTTTCGCGCGAGGCGGGGTCCTTGAGCTCTGTTTGGCGAAGAGTCTGCAAGAGGCGGTGCTCATCGCTGTCGGCGACCTGCTGCGTGGAGAACACCACGTCGATGAGGTTCTTGCCAAGCGTGCCGGAGAGGGACTTTTTGAGAAGGCCCAGGTACATCTCCTGCTCCTCCTGCCGCATGAGGCCCATCGAGGTATCGACCCACGCAATGATCTCTTTATTGGAGTTCACATAGCAGCCGTACACGCGGCTGAAATTATTCTTATCGAGCCGGAAGCGCCGGCGCAGTTCATTGAGTTCTTTCTGATTCATGGCTCGTCCTTTCCTTTGTTCATGTCACAAGGCCGATTTTACCACGCCCGCGTCGCCGCGGCAAGGGGAGAAACGGCGCATTGTGCGACGTAAATGCGCGAAATGCAGGAAAAGATGCAAAATGGGCGTGAGCGACAAAATGTGCGCGATGTGTGGACGATATAGACGATATCCCTGTAAATCATAGAGAAATTCAATGAATCTGTCCATATTTCACGGTTTCTTAACGCCGCATTTGACGCTGCTTTTTGTGAAAACGGCTATGGAAACGGAATCAAAGCAAACATTTCACGTTAAAAATGAAAGATATATTGCATTTTGCCTGAGCTGTGCAGGAATTCTTCCGTTTCCTTGGTGATTCTGACTGTTGAAAAAAGAAAAAAAGAAGTTAGAATAGAGCCTCGCGAAATGAAACGGAAGAATTTGGATAGAGATCAGAGAGTTTGGGAGGAAATCAATATGTCGTATCACTTTTTGCTGGATCTTGCGCTGATTCTGCTGAGCACGAAGATTCTGGGCCTCATTGCGCAGAAGTTTCAGATGCCGCAGGTCGTGGGCGCGCTGATCGCGGGCCTGATCCTCAGCCCCGCGGGCCTTGGCCTTCTTTCGGAAACGGAGTTCACCAAGCAGCTCAGCGAGCTTGGTGTCATCGTGCTGATGTTCTCCGCCGGTATGGGCACGGACGTCAACGAGCTCAAGCACAGCGGCAAGGCGGGATTCATGGTCGCGGTCCTTGGCGTGGTCGTGCCGTTTCTCATGGGCACGGCGCTTGCCTGGGGCGCGGATGAGCTGGGACTCATCGAGAGCACCGGCTTTATCGAAAACATCTTCATCGGCACCATCCTGACGGCCACGTCCGTGAGCATCACAGTCGAAACGCTTAAGGAGATGAAAAAGCTCGAAACCAAGGTGGGCAACACGATTCTGGCCGCTGCGCTCATCGACGATGTGCTCGGCCTGATCGCCCTGACGCTCGTTTGCAGCCTTGCCGGCGGTGACGAGAGCATCGGCATGGTGCTCCTCAAGATCGTGGGCTTTTTCATCTTTGCCTTCGTGGTCGGCTTTGGCGCGAACCGCATCTTCTGCTGGATGCTCAAGCGTCAGCACGGTTGGGCCAGCCACAGAAACTCCGTGTTCGCCTTTGTCCTGTGCCTTGTGATGGCCTACTGCGCCGAGAAGTTCTTCGGCGTGGCTGATATCACGGGCGCTTACGCCGCGGGCCTTGCCGTCGCGTGCACGCCCAAGGGCACCTACATCCAGACGAAGTACAACCCCCTCGGGTATCTTCTGCTCACGCCGGTGTTCTTCGCGAGCATCGGTATCAATGTGCAGATCACGGGTCTGACGGGCGGCATGGCCGTCTTCTCGATTTTGCTGCTGCTTGTTTCGATCATCTCGAAGCTCATCGGCTGCGGCCTTGGCGCCAAGGCGTGCCAGTTCACCACGCGCGAGAGCATCCAGGTCGGCGTGGGCATGGCCTGCCGCGGCGAAGTCGCGCTGATCGTCGCCAACCGCGGCCTTTCGATGGGTGTGCTGTCGCCCGCGATGATGACGCCGGTCGTCATCACGGTCGTATGCGGCACGATCCTGACGCCGATTTTGCTCAAGCTGTCCTTCCGCGGCCATCAGGAGACGGAGCTGGTGCAGAACAACATCGCCGACCGCATGGCCAAGCACCGGCAGCTCGATATCATCACGCAGCAGCTTTTGCAGCAGGATGAACAGCTGATGAAAAAGAACTGAGCGCAGCGCAATGAAATAAAAAGAGCTTTCTCCTGAAAATCGGAGAAAGCTCTTTTTTGATTTTAGGACGCTACCTTTTCCTGCGCGCTGCACTCGCGCAGGATGCGACAGAGCGCGTTCACATCCTCTTCCCGCGTCGCCCAGCTTGTGGCAAAGCGGATGATGCTGTGCGTCTCGTCATATTGCTCCCAGACGGAGAAGTCCACGCGCTCGGCGAGCTCTTTGCGCTGCTGCTCACTGACGATGCAGAAGCTCTGGTTCGTCGGGGAGGGGAAACAGGGCAAATAGCCGTTTTCCGCCATCGCGCGCCGGATAGCGTCGGCGTAGCGAACGGCGTCTTTACCGATGCGCTCGTAGAGCCCATCGGTAAAGAGCGTGTCGAACTGGATGCCGAGCAGCCGTCCCTTGGCGAGCAGCGCGCCGTGCTGCTTGATGATGGTGAAAAAGTGTGGAATGAGCCCCGGCTGGGGAATGACGACCGCCTCGCCGAGCAGCGCGCCGCATTTCGTGCCGCCGATGTAGAAAATGTCGCACAGCGCGGCAAGGTCGCGCAGTGTCACGTCGTTTTCAGGACAGGCGAGCGCGTAGGCAAGGCGCGCGCCGTCGATATAGAGCGGCAGGCGCTTTTCGCGGCAGAGCGCGCTGATGGCCGCGAGCTCCTTTTTGGAATAGAGCGTGCCGTACTCCGTCGGCTGGGAGAGGTAGACCATCCCGGGCATGACCGTGTGGTCGCGGTTCGCGTCGTCCTCGTACTGATCAAGCAGTGCGCGGATTTGGGATGCGGTGATCTTGCCGTTCTCCTGCGGCAGCGTGAGCACCTTGTGCCCGCCGAACTCGATGGCGCCGGCCTCGTGCACGCTGATGTGCCCCGTGTCCGCGGCGATCACACCCTCGTAAGAGCGCAGCAGCGCGTCGATGACGGTCGCGTTCGTCTGTGTGCCGCCGACAAGGAAGTGAATCTCCGCGTTCGGCGCGCCGCAAGCGGCGCGGATCTTCTCGCGCGCGGATTCACAGTATTCATCCGTGCCGTAACCGGCGGTCTGCGCAAAATTCGTTTCGCACAGGCGCTGCAGGATGGCGGGATGCGCGCCCTCAAGATAGTCGCAGGAAAAAGAAAGACGATGCTCCATGAAAAAGACCTCGTTTCAAAAACAGAATTGACGGTTTCTGACTGCTATTGTAGAATAAGAGAAAACATGACGCAAACGGTTATTTGAAATGAAAAACATGATATAAAATCATGGATAGGAGGGCGTATGGAAGCGGTCAAATGCGAGGCGTTCCTTGCCGCGGCAGAGCTCGGCAGCCTGACGGCCACGGCGGAGCTTTTGGGCTACACGCAGTCAGGCGTGACGCGCATGATCGGCACGCTGGAAGAAGAGCTCGGCTTTCCGCTGTTTCTTCGCAGCAAAAAGGGCGTGCAGCTCACGGAAAACGGAAAGCTCATGCTGCCGCTGCTGCGCGAGGTCGTGCGCGCGCATCACAACGCCGAGCAGCTCAGCGCGGAGATCGGCGGCGTGTCAAAGGGCTCGCTGACGATCGGCTGCTATTACAGCATTTCGGCCCTGTGGATGCCAAAGATCCTGACGGCGTTCCGCGCCCGCTATCCGGGCGTGACCGTGCGCATGCAGGAGGGCGGCAACCTCGAGATGGCGCGCTGGCTGAACGAGCGCTCGGTCGACTGCTGTTTCGGCGCGCAGATGCACGGCGACAAGTACGACTGGCTGCCGGTCTTTCGCGACGAATTGGTCGCGTGGCTGCCGCGCGGGCACGAGTTGGCAGCGGCGGATTCGTTCCCGCTTTGCCGCTTGCAGGAAGAGCCGTTCATCCACACCTCGCCCAATCACGACACCGACCAGGACCGCCTGCTCGAGCAGCACGACCTGCACCCGCAGACCTGCTTTACGACGCGCGACGGCTTCACGACCTACAACATGGTCGAGGCGGGGCTCGGCGTCAGCTTCAACCAGCGGCTCATCTCGCGCAAGTGGAGCGGTACGGTGGCGGAGGTCCCGTTCGACCCGCCGCAGTTCGTGACGCTCGGCATCTCGGTCCCGTCGCTCAAAGAGGCCTCACCCGCAGCGAAAAAGTTCATTGCCTGCGCCATCGAGACCGTCACGGGCGGGGAGAAGAGCCTTTGATAAGGAAAACGCTTCGCAGAAACACTGCGAAGCGCTTTTTATTGGGAATTTATTTGAGCTCGGCGGTGAAGGTGATCTTCCCGTCGTCCACGATGGCGCGGATGGAGCCGTGGTGCCCCTCGGCGATCGAGCGCGCGATGGAAAGGCCGATGCCAAAGCCGCTGCCCGACGAGCGGGATTGATCGGCACGGTAAAAGCGGTCGAAGAGCTTCTGCGCGTTTTCCGGAGCAACATCCTCGCAGGCGTTCGACGAGCGGAGGACGACGCCGCGCTTCGCCTTTTCGAGCGAGAATTCAATGGGGGAATCCGGCAGTGCATATTTGACCGCGTTGTCGAGCAGGATCGAGACGAGCTGGCGCACGGCGTACTCGTCGCCGCGATAGGTGAGGCCGTCCGTGATCGAAAGGCGCAGCTCGTGCCCCTTCGACGCGGCGAAGTCGACGAACGTTTCCGCCGTTTCGCGCACGGCGTCGCTCACGGGGAAGTCCTCCATCCTGAGCGGCGAATCCTCCTCGTCCATGCGCGAGAGCGTGACGAGCGAGTTGACGAGCGAGGTGAGCTTTTCCGTCTGCGACATCGCCTTGTCGATCCATTTCTGCTTGCCGGTCTCCATTTCGAGCACCTTGAGGCTCGTGGCAATGACGGTGATGGGCGTTTTCAGTTCGTGGCTCGCGTCGGTGATGAACTGCTTCTGCTGCTGCGCGCTGCGAACCACTGGGTCGATGGCCCGGCGCGAGAACAGCATAACGAGCAAAAAAACAAGCAGGACGCATGCCGCGTCGGCAAGCAGCGACCACATGAGCACCACGCGCATCGCGCGCAGCTCGTGGTAGCAGTCGAGGAAGATGGCGATATTCTCGCCGTCATCCGTCTGCGCGACGAAAAAGCGATAACTGTTGAAGTAGCCGTAGCCCGCGCCGTGTGCGAGCGCGGCGGAGAGGTAGGTTTGCGTGTCATCCGTCGTGACGGAGGCGATGTTGTCAAGATTTTCCTGTGTCAGCATGCCGCTTGATGTGTAGTGCAGGACAAAAAAGCGTGTGGAGAACGGCGTTTCCGCGGTAAACGGTCCCTCGCGCCGCGCGACCTTGTCATCGGGCGGGGCCTGCACATCCTGCGCATCCGGCGGGGCGATGTCGCCGCTGCCGCCGTCATTTTCTGGAGGTGTCGGCGCGTCGGCGCTGTCCGGCAGCTGAAAGCGCGAGTGGGGGATGGTGCCCGCGTTCTCGTAGATGAGAGTCAGCGTTTGCTTCAGGTCGGAATCGGTCGAGACGTAGTTCGCGACGTTCAGGATGATCGTCAGCAGCATCATCACCGCCGTGACGGAGAGCATCGCGATACGGATGAAGCGGTTTCGCAGGCGCTTGATCATACGCTCTCCTCCAACACGTAGCCGAGGCCGCGGTTTGCCTGCAGGGTGACGTGCGAGCCGATGGACTTGAGCTTTTTGCGAAGATTCGAGATGTTCACCCATACGACGTTGATCTCCGCCTCATTATCCCAGCCCCACACGCGCTCCATGATGCGCTCGGCGGAAAAGACCTGCCGCGGCGAGCGCATGAAAAGCTCCATGATCTGAAACTCACGCCCGCTCAGGCGGATGGAGTCCTTCCCGCAGCTCAAATTGCCGCTGCCGGGGTCGAGCGTCAGATCGCCGTAGGCGAGCACCGTCGGCTGGTAGGCCTCGCTGCGGCGCAGGATGGCGCGCACGCGGCTCAAGAGCTCGTCGGGGTCGAAGGGCTTGGGGAGGTAGTCGTCCGCGCCGGCGTTGAAGCCCGTGATACGGTCACTCTTCTGGCCCTTGGCCGTGAGCATCATGATGGGCGTTTTCACGCCCTCCTGCCGCAGCTTTTCGAGCACTTGAATACCGTCCATCTTGGGCATCATCACGTCTAAAATGACGGCGTCGTATGCGCCCAACGAGGCATATTCATAGGCGTCGAAGCCGTTGTGCACGGCGTCGACGGAAAAGTGCTTTTTTTCAAAAAAGACCGTCAGCGCCTCGGCGAGATCGACCTCGTCCTCTGCGATCAGCAGCCGCATAAAAGGTTCCCCCTCTGATTTCTGGTGATACGTGTAGTATAAAGAGCGTGTGGGCAAAAATCAAGATGCCTCAGAGCGCGTCTTTCGTCGCCTCGCGCCCGCAGGTGATATTGAGGTTGCCGTTGCGGCAGCGGAGATCGTCTAAAAACGCCTTGGGCGCGTGGTCATCAGGGAGCGTGACGCGGTAGGTGAGCTCGGAGAGCGTGCCCATGTTGCTCGTTTTCACGCGCTCGAGCACGCAGGACTTGGTGTACTTTTCAAAGAGGTCGTCGAACAATCCGTCGTAGTCGAGGCTTTCGGGGATCGTGATCCTGAGCACGCGCTCGTGCTCGTCCGCGCCGCCGAAATTCACCGCCGTGAGCAGCAGCATCACCGCCGAGACGATGGCAAACGCCATGACGGCGAGCCATACATAGCCCATGCCGGTCGCAAGGCCGATGGCCATCGCGAGGAACAGCGCTCCAATCTCCTTCGCTGTGCCCGGCGCGGAGCGGAAGCGCACGAGCCCAAACGCACCCGCCACGGCGACGCCCGCGCCGAGGTTGCCGTTCACCAGCATGATGACAAGCTGCACCACGGCGGGCAAAATCGCGAGCGTGACAGCGAAGCTCTGCGTCGTACGCGAACGGTACATGGAAACGAGCGCCGTGCCGACGCCGAGCAGCAGCGACACCGCCGTACAGATGAGAAACGAGACGAGCGTCAATTCGCTTCCTAAGATCGAGTTAAGCACAGAAGGTATCCTCCTTTAAATTGGTCGTGTGGACGCCTGCGGACAACTCGTCACGGTAGCAGGCACCGTATTTGGAAAACGACGCGGGGAACGCCCCAACGTCGGAGAGCAGATGGCTGAGCCACAGCGGGCACGCGCCGGAAATCTTGACCTCCATCAGCACATCGCGCAGGGTAGCGCGATGGGTGCACCGTGGTTGCCGAGGCGGAGGTCGACATCCGTGTCGCGCCACCGTAAGTTCGTGTCGAACGTGATGCGGAGCTGCGGATCGTCAATGCCCGCAAAGGCGAGCCGGTCGTAGCCGATGAAGACTTTGGGCACGGTGTGATAAAACGACTGAAAATAGCCGATCTCGCGTCCAATCTGGCCAAAGTTTTCACTCGGCAGCTCGCCGGAGAGAAACGGCTCCACGTTCTGGATGCCCGTTGTGATGCGGCGCTTATAGATGACGCCGTCGAACTTCTTCTTGAGTTCGACGAAGACCTTGCCGTCCTCCTGCGGCACGCCGTAGCTGCGCACGCGCAGCTTTTCCTTATAGACGGGCTTTTCGAGCGACGCGCGAATTAGGCGGTAGTCGTCGGTATCATAATAAATGTTGCAGATGGTGTACTCGCCGTACGCGTCCTTTTTCATGTAGGGCGTCATCCGCTCCAATAAAAAACGCTGCTGGGAAAGGGTCAGGCAGTATTTCTTTTCATATCGTTCAAAACAGCATTGAATCGCCATGGTGTTGAACCTCCTTTGTGCGCTCAAGTATGAACGCGCAACCTAAAAGAAACCTAAAGGTAAAATCTTTATTTTCTTTAGGTAACCTTTAGGCAAAGCGGGTATGCTGTTGCCAGGCTCAAAGGAGCGGGCGCAGAGAGTGAAAAAAGCTCGCGCCCGCCCCGGGGGGACCATGCGAGATCATTGATTGAGGAGATATTATGATGAAAAAACTACTGCCTTTCCTATGCGCGTCGGCGCTGGCGCTGTCGCTCACGGCCTGCGCCGGTACGATAAATAATAGTACGGCGGACACGGCAAGCAATGTGACCTTTACCTTTACAGACAGCGGCGTGACCGCTGCGGGCGAGACAGACACGGGCTACGAGATCGACGGCACGGCGCTCACGATCACGTCGGGTGGTACCTACACCGTCTCCGGCAGCTGCGCGGACGGCTCCATCAAGGTGAAAAAGGGTATGACCGGCGTGACGCTGGTGCTGGACGGCCTGACACTTACGAGTGAGAACACCGCTGCCATCACCTGCGGCAAGTCGAGCGAGGTGACCATCCTTGTTTCCAACGGTACGGAAAATTCCCTGAGCGATACCGAGCAGAACAATGACGACAACTACCCCGAAAACGAAAATGCCGAAAACGCCGTCATTAAGTGTAAGGATGGCTCGCTTGTCACCCTCTGCGGCGATGGAGAGTTGACCATCACGGCCAATGGCAAAAACGGCATCAAATCCGGCGCGACGACGGATGAGGATGGCGAAGCGTCGCTGACCATCCGCGATTTGACGCTGAATATCGATGCACCCGTCAACGACGCCATCAACGCCGAGCAGCTTTTGAATGTCGAGAGCGGCACGCTGACCATCGACGCCGCGGATGACGCCATTCACTGCGATTTGCTGCTGAACATCGGCGCGGACGGCACGGACGGCCCCACGATCGACATCACGAATTGCTGCGAGGGCCTTGAGGGCGCGGAGCTGAACGTTTGTTCCGGTGATATTACGATCAACGCCTCGGACGACTGCCTGAATGCGGCAAATTCCGACCTGACGGACTATGACTTCACGATGACGATCTCCGGCGGCACGATCGACGCCTATACCTCCGGCGGCGACGGCTTTGACTCCAACGGCGAGCTGGCCATCACGGGTGGTACAGTCGTTGTGTGGACGGCCAACACGGCGGACAACGAGCCGCTGGATGCCGACGGCACCATCACCGTCTCCGGCGGCACGGTGCTCGCCGCGGGCGGCAGCAGCGGCATGGGTATGAACCTGGAGGCCGCGCAGCCCTATGTCATTTACGGCTCAACGGGCTTTGGCGGCATGCCGGGCAGTACGCAGAGCAGCCTGATCGCCGCGGACGCGGATTTCACGATTGAAGACGCCGACGGCAATGCTGTGTACAGCGGCACAGCCAGATGCGGTGCGAACTTCATCCTCTTCTCATCTGCCGATGTGGTGGCGGACAGTGCGTATACCCTCAAGGCGGGCGACAGCTCCACCGAAGGGACCGCGCAGAGCGGGACGGTTTCCACCGGCATGGGCATGGGCGGCGGCTTCCCCAGCGGCGGACAGAAGCCAGACGGTGAACTGCCCGAGGGCTTTGACGGTCAGATGCCAAACGGCGAGAAGCCAGAGCTTCCCGACGGGGAAGTGCCCGAAATGCCCAGCGGCGAGCGCCCCACACCGCCCAGCGGGCAGGGAGGCCCCACTGACGGCTACGCCCCAGCGGGCGACAGTACCTCCGATACCACTCCAACTGCCTAATGGCAGAGATAAAGAAAAGCAGACGGCTCGCGCAAGCCGTCTGCTTTTTGCTGTCTGTTCGGTTTTACATCGTCTCAAAACCGACGATGACGCCGCCGCGCTCGGCATAGTAGCTGCAAAGACCACGGCAGGGACGGATCTCAATGTCTGCTTCAGGAAAGTGCCCGCGCAGCGAAGCGGCGAGCGCCCCAGCCGCCTCTGGATTTTCGGCGTGGTGGATGCGCACCTTGCCGCCGTGGTAGTCAGCTTCCAGAAGCTTCTGTACTATCGCCGCGCACGTCTTTTTTTCGCCGCGGCATTTTTCAACGGGCTGGATCGTGCCCTCAAGACTTGCGGTGGCGAGGATCTGAATGCCGAGAATGCCGATGGCGCCCGCGGCGATTTTGCTGACGCGGCCGTTTTGCGCCAGATTGTGCAGGGACTTAAGACTGAAGAAGAGGTGCGTGGTGGCAAGATATTCCTGTGCCTTTTCGCAGATCACATCGAAGGGGAGGCCCTTGGCGTGCAGCTCTGCGAGCTTCTCTGCGAGCAACTGCATCTCCGGTCCCGTGCTCAGCGTGTCAAAGATGTGAATTTTGACCTCGGGATGCGACTGGAGATACACGTCGCGCGCGGCCATGGCCGAGGCACAGGTGCCGGACAGGCTGCTTGTGATGGTAATGACGAAAATCTCATCCGCGCCCTCGAACGCCTTGAGCCAGCTGTCGAGGCTGGGGCAGGCCGTGCCGGATTTGCCGTTGTGGGCCGCGAGATAGTCGAGCAGCTCGTGCGTGTCGAGCGTTTCATCGTCCACGAAGTCGCGCTCGCCGGCGCGGATGGTCATGGGCACGCTCTGATAGGTTACGCCCTCCAGCATCGTGAGGTTGGCAGAGGAGTCGGCGATCAGTTTCATCATGGGGAAGCCTCCAAAAAATAATCGGTTATTCAAAAACCTGTTGTCAGGTGAAATTATCTTTGACTACAATACAACGATTTTCAATAACTGTCAATCGGTTTTTGAAAAACTTATTGACATTTTTTTCACCAAAGTTTAAGATGATGAAAACGCAGTTTGAACGGAGGAGCAGCTATGGACGAAAATATGCGCAGCCGTCTGGCGGAGTCTGTCCGAAGCTTTCATATCCCGCGGCTCGGGGAGATCCCCGACGTGGGGCTGTATCTCGAACAGGTGACGCGTTATGTCAATCAATCCATCACGGGATGCGGGCTCAGTCCCATCACGGCCTCGATGGTCAGCAATTATGTTAAGCAGAAGATCATCCCCGGGCCAGAGAAAAAGGCCTACGGCGCGGAGAGCATTGCGTACCTCATCTTTGTCTCGTGCATCAAGAGCGTCGTCGCGATGGACGACATCCGCGCGCTGATCGGCATTCAGCACGAGACCTACGATCTGCCAACCGCTTATCACTACTTCTGCGAGGAATTTGAAAATCTCATCCGCTATGTCTTCGGCGCGAGCGACCATCTTGCAAGCGTCGGACAGGACGAGTCGGATGAAAAGGAACTGCTGCGCTCGGCACTTTTAAGCGTGACGCACAAGCTCTATCTCGACGCCTATCTGCGGCTGCTGAGGCAAGACGCGGAGCGCGCACAAAAGGAAACAGAGGAAGCGCAATGACCGTTGAACAGTTTGTCATGGCCTACGGCGCGGAGCAGGACCGTCTGCGCGCCCTGCTGCCGGAGGGCTTTGCCTCGCTGCGGCCGGTGCTGCGCATCAACGCGGAGGTGCGCGACGGCAAAACGGGGGCTCTCGAGTTCAACACTGCCGCGGAAAAAGCCGGCAATCGCGGCTGGGTCAACATCGGCCGCTGGGACGATGTTCCCTTTAAGAAGAACGGCAAAAAGACGACCTTCACGCTGCCGGAGCTGACGATCTCGTTCACCGGCGCCGGCATCGAGGGCGACTGCCCTGAGGAAAAGGACAACGTAGGCTGCTATTACTTGAAAGACGGTACGTTTACGCTCGTGCCCGCGGAGAAGATCACAGCAAACAAGGAATTCTGCGACTGTGAATTCGCCTGGCGCTTTGCAGGCGGCGCGCACGGTGTCAGCCTTGGCAAAACGCTGCCCGCCATCCCCGAAGAGGAGACGACGCACTATGAAAAGGCGGCTTTCACGGTCGAAAATGCCGCCGTCATCCCCTGCATGCAGGTGTTGGGGGCCTATCAGGTGACGTTCGAGCGCTGATTTTTGAAAAAGGGCTTGCATTTTTGCCCGCGCTTTGCTATACTGCGCAATCGGGAATGAGGTTCTCCCACGGCACTGCCGAAACCGCTTTTTTGAGCTGATGACTTCTGTGATTTTGAACGGTCACAGGGGGCATCAGCTTTTTTTGTGTCCGGAGGAGGAAATTTATGTTAACTTCACTCGCACTCGTCTTTTTGGTTGGCCTTGCGCTGGCCGCGCTGTGTCAGAAGCTGAAGCTGCCGCGCATCATCGGCATGCTGGCGACGGGCATCCTGCTGGGGCCGTGCGTGCTCAACGTGCTGGACGGCTCGATTTTGTCGATCTCAGCCGACCTGCGCAAGCTCGCGCTCGTTATTATCCTGCTCAAGGCGGGACTGTCGCTCGATTTGGGCGACCTCAAAAAGGTCGGCCGTCCGGCAATCCTGATGTCGTGCCTGCCCGCAACGTGCGAGATCATCGGCTATGTGCTGCTCGCGCCGTGCTTCCTTGGCATCACGCGCGCGGAGGCGGCGGTCATGGGCTCGGTGCTCGCGGCGGTGTCGCCCGCGGTCGTCGTGCCGCGCATGGTGCAGCTGATGGAAAGCGGCCGCGGAACGGACAAGAGCATCCCGCAGATGATCCTGGCCGGCGCATCGTGCGACGATATCTTCGTCATTGTGCTGTTTACAACGTTTCTGCACACGGCGCAGGGCGGCAGCGCCAACGCCGCGGACTTTTTGAGCATCCCTGCGTCGATCGTGCTCGGCGTTGCGCTGGGTGCGCTTGTCGGGTGGTTGCTCAGCCGCTTTTTCGAGACTGCCTATGCCCAATCGCACTGCATCCGCAACAGCATGAAGGTCATCATCGTGCTGGGGGTCTCGCTGCTGCTCGTCGCGGCGGAGGGCTGGCTCGAGGGCATCGTGCCCGTGTCGGGCCTGCTCGCGGTCGTCAGCATGGCGTGCTTACTTAAGATGAAGTGCACGCCGTTTGTTGCCAAGCGGCTCTCTGAAAAATTTGGCAAGCTCTGGCTGGCGGCGGAGGTCATTTTGTTCGTCCTCGTCGGAGCGGCGGTCGATATCCGCTATATGGCGGGCGTGGGCCTTGCGGCGGTCGGCATGATCTTCTCGGCGCTCATTTTCCGCGCCGTGGGTGTGTGCCTTTGCCTTGTCAGAACGCCGCTCACGGCGAAAGAGAGGCTTTACTGCGTGTTTGCCTATCTTCCCAAGGCGACGGTGCAGGCGGCCATCGGCTCGGTGCCGCTTGCGGCGGGGCTGCCCTGCGGCAGCATCGTGCTGTCAGTCGCGGTGCTCGGCATCGTCATCACCGCGCCGCTCGGGGCGTTTTTGATGGACACGAGCGCGCCGAAGCTGCTGAGTAAAGCGGAGGAATAAAGAAAAGGACTTGGACGCTTTCGTCCAAGTCCTTTTCTGCTTTTATCAAGTGCTCACACGTCGAGCGCCATATTTGTGCGCTCCATCACCACCACAAGGATGGGAATGAGGATGAGCTGCAAGATGATGCCGGGGATGGCCGTCGTCACCGCGCCGGAGAGGAAGAGGGCGAGGCTGAACTCCGTGCCCTGAAGGCCCGCGAGCAGGAACTTCACAAGGCCCCACACAAGGCGGCCCGCGACCATCGCGGAGATGAGCGAGGCATAGATGCGCCAGCCTGTTTTCGGCAGCTTGCGGTACAGAAGACCGGCGATGGCGCCGTAGGTCGCCATTTCAAACGCCATGGGAATAGCGATCCAGATCGGCGGCATGCCGGACATCGAGCGCAGCAGCGGGGAGATAAAGCTGACCGCGAGTCCCCACGGCCAGCCGCACATGAAGCCGCACAGCAGCGCGGGAATGTGCATGGGACAGAGCATGGAGCCGATCTCGGGGATCTGGCCGGTCAAAAACGGCAGGACCATCGCCAAGGCGAGGAAGAGCGCGGAATAGGTGAGTTTTCTCACCGGGGAAGCGGTACGGGCAGTTGCAGTGGCAGCGTTGTTCATGGTTTGGTCTCCATTCCTTCGAGCAGCGAACGGATGTGCGCCATGGCGTCGTCCAGAATAGCGGAGGACTTTTTGTCCACGCCCGCGACATACGTGCTGCATAGATTCATCGGGATGAGCACACGGTAGGCATTGCTCGACGCGACGGCGTTCGCCATGGCGGGGGAGATCTCGCCCATCAGCGCATCGGCGATCGCGATGCCGATGGGGCCGACGATGATCTGCGCGCTGCGGCAGGCCACGATGACGGGGTTTTCGCCCGTGGCCACGCGGTCAGCGCCCGCGCGGCGCATCACGTCGGAAGCGGCGCTGTTCGTACCGACCGCCATGATCTCGAGGTGCGGGAAGGACTTTTTGATGTTCTCGACCAAAGTTTTGCCGAGCTTTCCGCCCTGGCCGTCGATGACAAGGATCGTCACGGTGTTCTCATCCTCTCTTGCGTCTTGTTTTCTGCGCGAAAACCCTTGAAAAGACAAAGAAAAGGCATCAATATTCCCCTTGCAGGGAGATTGATACCTTGGTGATACCTCGTTTGCTTTCAGGGAACGCGCGGAAGAAAAGTCAGCTTGTGCCAACGCTGCCGACTTGTGCCGACGCGGGAATTTTATCAAAAAAGCGCAGGGCTGTCAATCCCTTGCCCCTTGCGAAAGGGGCGAAAAAGCGCTATGATAAACGAAACTTTTTGGTAAAGGAACCCCGCCGCTATGACGAATCTTACCGATATTCGCGACTTTCTGCGCGCCCACTGCGCGCGCTATCCAGAGCTGGCGCTTCAGGACGTCTTCAAGGCGCTCTATCAGAGCGCCTTTGGCTGCGAGCATCTGATCGCCGACCCGTCCGCCGCCGCAGACTACATCCGCGCCGAAGCGGAGCGAAGCGGTGACCGTATCTCCGAGCTCGTCGAGCTGCTCGGCGGCGACTACTGCCGCGTGCACCTCGGCATTTTGCAGGACGGCTTGAGCGCGGAGACGTTTGCGCGGCTCTTCGCCCTCTCTGCGCGGCACGAGGAGTGCGGGCGCGAAAAGCTCGAAGCGATGCTCACCGCCTTGCAGACAATGGCCGACGCGGGCGCGCTGCCGTTTTCTGCGCAGGAGACGGCGGAAGCTGTTGAGAGGTGGCGCAAGGACGGCTTTCCGCCGCTGCACCACTCCGAGATATTTCGGCAGAATTACGCGCCCGCGTACCGCGTCCTGCGGCGCGACTTCGCCCGCGCACTGCCGCTGTTTGCGCGCATCGACTGCCTGACGGCGGAAAGAAGCCGCGTGCTCGTCGCCATCGAGGGCGGCAGCGCCAGCGGCAAGACGACGCTCGGCGAGGTGCTGCAAAATGTTTACGGCTGCCCTGTCTTCCACATGGACGACTTTTTCCTCCGGCCCGAGCAGCGCACGGAGGCGCGCTTCACGCAGCCCGGCGGCAACGTCGACCGCGAGCGCTTTTTGGAAGAGGTGCTGATTCCTCTGCGCGAGGGAAGACCCGTCGACTACCGCCGCTTCGACTGCGCGACGTTTACCATCGCCCCGCCGCAGCGGATTAAGGCGGGAACACTCAACATTGTCGAGGGCGCGTACTCCATGTACCCCGACCTTGCGCCGTACTACGATCTATCCGTTTTTCTGCCGATTTCGGCAGAAAAACAGCGCGAGCGCATCCTCAAACGGAATGCGCCCGCGCATGCAAAGCAGTTTTTTGGCCGCTGGATCCCTTTCGAGCAGCGCTATTTCGACGCGCTCGATGTGCGGAACCGCTGCGATCTCATCCTTTCGGCGGACGATTAAATGAGCGTGCCGCTCGGCGCGATGCCGAGCACATATTCGACCGCAATCGCCACAAGAACGACCAGCAGCGAAATGATGAAGCCGTGAAGCATCGGCTTTGCGCCAGACTTGCACAGCGCCGCGAAGTTCGTATTGAGGCCGATGGCGGCGAGCGCCGCGACCATCAGGAACTTGCTGATGCTCTTGAGCGTCGCGGCGAGACCAGCGGGGATGACGCCGACGCTGCACAGAATCGACATCGCGAGGAAGCCGAGAATGAACCACGGGAACACCGACTTCATATTGACCTTGACGCCATGGTCGCCGCTTTGCGCGGCGGCCTTTTTCTTGAGGTGCACGCTGATGGCGGCGAAGACCAGCACCGTCGGGATGATGGCGAGTGTGCGCGTCAGCTTGACCATCGTGGCAAAGTCGCCGGCGGCCTCGCTGAAGGCGTAGCCCGTGGCGACGACGCTCGAGGTGTCGTTGACCGCCGTGCCGGCCCACAGGCCGAACGCCGCGTCGGAAAGGCTCATCGCGCGGCCGAGCAGCGGGAACACGACGACCATGATCGTGTCAAAGAGGAACGTTGCCGACATGCCGTAGGCGATGTCCATGTCCGTTGCCTCGATGACCGGCGCGATGGCGGCGATGGCGCTGCCGCCGCAGATGCCCGTGCCCGCGTTGATGAGGCTGCTCGTCTTCCAGTCAAGCCCCAGCGCCTTGCCAATCACATAGCCGAGGCCGAAGCACGTCGCCAGTGTGAAGAGCATGACGGTGAGCGAGAACTTGCCGACCGTCAGCACGGTCGTGATGTTCAGGCTGGCACCGAGCAGGATGATGGCGAATTTCAGAATTTTCTTCGAGGTGAATTTGATGCCGGGCTTCGTCTTGTCATTCGGCGCGTAAAAGCGGTTCACGATCATGCCGATGAACATCGCGATGACCGACGCGCCGATCAGGTGCAGCCCCACGGATTCCTCCAGCTGCTCTAAAAACTTAGCCACCACGGCGATGACGAGCGCGATGGCGCAGCCGGGCAGCATTTTCTTTACGGTTTCGATGAATTTCATGTGCTTTTTCTCTCCTCCAATGCGTGTTGCGGGTGTATTATATCACCGACTTATGATATAATAAAATTATAAATAAGAATATGTCGATTCCTGTTTGTTATCGACAAAGGAGAGAGAACATGGACCAGCGGCTTGAGACCTTTTTGACCGTGTGCGCCACGATGAACTACCGCAAGGCGGCAGAGCAGCTGCATTTGACACAGCCCGCCGTGACGAAACAAATTCAGGCGCTTGAAGCGCTGTACGGCGTGCGCCTTTTCACGTATGACAGGCGAAAGCTCAGAAAAACGCCGCAGGGCGAAACGCTTGAGATCTACGCCATCAGCCAGCGCTATCAGGACGAGGAGCTGCGCCGCGCGCTCAAACGGCAGGAGAAGACGAGCCTTCGCATCGGCGCGACGAAGTCCATCGGCGACTATATCCTGCTGCCGCAGATCATCCGCTTTTTGAAAGAACCGGACAACGAGCTCTTTTTTACCGTCGACAATACGGCACACCTGCTCGCCCAGCTCGAGGGCGGTGAGCTCGACTTCGTCGTGCTCGAGGGCATTTTCGACAAGAGCCGGTACGAGAGCTTTTTGCTGCGCAATGAGCCCTACATCGGCATCTGTGCGAAAGATCACCCGTTTTCGGGCTGTGAGGTGCCGATGGATGAGCTCTTTTCCGAGCGGCTCATCCTGCGCGAGCATGGCTCCGGTACGCGAAAGATTTTAGAGCGAGAGCTCATGCAGTGCGGCTACACGGTCGAGGCGTTTCGCGCGAATGTCTGCATCAGCAGCTTCAAGCTCATCCGGCATCTGGTGAGCGAGGGCTGCGGCGTGAGCTTCCTCTACGAGGCCGTTGTCAAGAATGATGCGCAGTTCGGCCATTTTTCCTGCCCGCCGCTCACGGGCGTGCACGAGCTGAACGTCGTGTGCCTCAAAAATACGAACGCGCCCGCGCTTGCGCGGCGGTTCCTTGACCTGTAAATTTGGGCAATTCTGCCGATCTGCGCAAAAATGCGGGGAATTGAGCGATATGACTGCGGTTTATGGAATCAGTCAATGGAAAAATCCAACATTTTCCTGTAGAATAGAAATTGGATAAGATAGGTGATGATCGCCGCGCGATATTTTTGCTGCGCGGCGGCAAGCACGCGGTACGCCGCGAAAAGGGAGAGCAGGAACATGAGCGATATCAACGGCAGCAAGCCCACGAATTTCCCTCTCGACGAGAGTAAACTGGATTTCAAAATTCCCCGCACGGACGCCCCGCGTGAAAACGTCCTCAAGCTCGGCAGTATGATCACAAACCGCATCGGCCTCAAGGCCACGGCGGACGACCCAGAGTACTGGGGCCTTGCCGGCGTGATGACCGACGAGATGGTCGACGTCGCGCTCAAAATGGGCGTGCGCAAGCCCAAGACGACCGAGCAGTTGATGAAGCTCACCAAAATGGAGCGCGAGCCGCTCGAAAAGCTCCTGACGGAGATGGCGTGGACAGGCATCATCGAGTACAACTGGGAGAACCTGGACGGCAAGAACCCCAAGCATGAAAAGCGTTGGGTGCTGCCGCTGTTCGTCCCCGGCAGCGCGGAATTTCTGAACATGCGCAAAAGCCAGATCGACGAGCATCCCGAGGTCGCGGCGTTCTTTGAGCGCATGACGATGCTCCCGCTCGAAAAGATCACGCCCATGGTGCCGCCGGGAGGCGCGGGCATCGGCATGCACGTTATCCCCGTGGAAAAGGCCATCGAGACGGAGAACGAGTCCGTTGACTTAGAGCACATCTCCTACTGGCTCAGCAAGTACGAGGGCAAGTACGCCAAGAGCATGTGCTCCTGCCGCGCTAGCCGCGCCAAGCTCGGCGAGGGCTGCGGCGACGACGCCGAGAGCTGGTGCATCGGTGTGGGCGATATGGCCGACTACATCGTCGAAACACAGCGTGGCGAATACATCACGAAAGATGAAGCGCTCGAAATTTTCAAAAAGGCAGAGGACAACGGCTTTGTCCACCAGATCACGAATATCGACGGCGAGCAGAAGATCTTCGGCATCTGCAACTGCAACGTCAATGTCTGCAACGCGCTGCGCACATCGCAGCTGTTCAACACGCCGAACCTGTCGCGCAGCGCGTATGTTGCGAGCGTCGAGAGCGAGAGCTGCGTCGCCTGCGGCCGCTGCGTCGAAAACTGCCCCGCGGGCGCGGTCAAGCTGGGACAGAAGCTCTGCACGAAGGACGGCTACATCGAATATCCCCGTCAGGAATTACCCGACGATGTCAAGTGGGGGCCGGAAAAGTGGAGCGTCGACTACCGCGACAGGAACCGCATCAACTGCTACGATACCGGCACCTCGCCGTGCAAAACGGCTTGCCCAGCGCACATCGCGGTGCAGGGCTATCTGAAGCTTGCCGCGCAGGGCAAGTACCGCGAAGCCTTGCAGCTCATCAAGCGCGAAAATCCGTTCCCCGCGGTCTGCGGCCGCATCTGCAACCGCCGCTGCGAGGATGCCTGCACGCGCGGTACGGTCGATCAGGCCGTCGCCATTGATGAGGTCAAGCGCTTCATCGCCCAGCAGGACCTGAACGCGGAAACGCGCTTTGTGCCCGAAAAGGTCATTCCGAAGGTCGACGGCGAATTTTCCGAGAAGATCGCCGTCATCGGCGGCGGTCCCGCGGGCCTGTCGTGCGCATACTACCTCGCTGAAAAGGGCTACCGCCCGACGGTGTTTGAAAGGGAAGCGCGTCCCGGCGGCATGCTGATGAACGGCATTCCGAGCTTCCGCCTTGAAAAAGACGTGGTGGAGGCAGAAATCGACATCTTGCGTGAACTCGGTGTCGAGTTCCGCTGCGGCGTGGAGGTCGGAAAAGACGTGACCATCGCGCAGCTGCGCGAGCAGGGCTATCAGAGCTTCTACGTGGCCGTCGGCCTCCAGTCCGGCGGCAAGCTGAACATCCCCGGCGGCGACGCGGACGGCGTCATGGCGGGTATCGACTTTATGCGGCAGGTCAACCTGCATGAAAAGAAGACGCTTTCCGGTAAGGTCGTCGTCATCGGCGGCGGCAACATCGGCGCGGACGTTGCGCGCACGGCGGTGCGCTGCGGCGCGGAGAGCGTTGACCTCTACTGCTTAGAGGCTTACGACGATATGCCGATGGGCGAGGAAGACCGCAGCGAGTGCGAGCGCGACGGCATCACCGTCCACGCCGGCTGGGGCCAGACCGAGATCGTGGTGGAGGACGGCAAGTGCGCGGGCATCAGGTTCCGCAAGTGCACGCGCGTCAAGAACGACGAGGGTCGCTTCGCACCTGAGTTTGACGACAGTGTGAGCGAGCAGGCCGAGTGCACGACGGTTCTCTACTGCATCGGCCAGAAGGTCGACTGGCGCGAGCTGCTCACCGGCACCGCTGTTGAGTTCAACCCCAACGGCACGGTCAAGGCCGACCCCGTCACGTATCAGACGGCGGAAAAGGATATCTTCGTCGGCGGCGACGCTTATACGGGTCAGAAATTTGCCATCGACGCCATCGCCGCGGGCAAGGAGGGCGCGATCTCGCTGCACCGTTTTGTCCAGCACGCGACGTTGACGGTCGGCCGCAACCGCCGCCAGTTCATTGAGCTCGACAAGGAGAACGCTCTGATCCCCGTCAATTACGACACAACGCCGCGCCAGCGCATCGGCTATAACGAGGCGCTGCGCAGGACGTTTAGCGACGAGCGCGTCGCGTTCACCGAAGAGCAGATCAAAAAGGAGACCGCGCGCTGCCTTAGCTGCGGCGCGAGCATCGTCGACCCGAACAAGTGCATCGGCTGCGGCGTCTGCACGACGAAGTGCGCGTTCGACGCCATCCACCTGCACCGCGAGAGACCGGAGTGCAGCAAGATGTACGCCTGTGAGGACAAGATGAAGGCCATCCTGCCGTACATGATCAAGCGTGAGTTCAAGATCAAGCGTGCGGCGAGAAAGAGTAAGTAATGCACGAGCTGGGCATTGTCTTCCACGTCATCAAGAGCGTGGAAAAGATCGGAGAGGAAAACGGCCTGACGAACGTCGCGTCCGTGACGCTCGAGCTCGGCGAGGTGTCCGGTGCGATCCCGCACGAACTCGAAAGCTGCTGGAACTGGGCAGTCAAGAAGACCGAGCTTTTACCGGAGGCCGCGCTCAAGATCGAGACCATCCCCGCCGTTACGTACTGCGAGGGCTGCGGGCGCGACTATCCCACGGTGCAGTTTGGCCGCACCTGCCCGCACTGCGGCAGCGAAAAAACGTGGCTCAAGCAGGGCAGCGAGATCAACTTAAAGGAGATTGAGGCGATATGACAGAACCCTATAAGATCATCGAGGTGAAAGAGAGCGTCTTCGCCGACAACGACCGCGAGGCCGCGCGCCTGCGCGTGCAGCTCAAGCAGGACAGAACGTTTCTGCTGAACCTGATGTCCTCGCCGGGCAGCGGCAAGACGACGACGCTGCTGCGCACGCTTGAAGCGCTCAAGGATGAGCTGCGCATCGGCGTGATGGAGGCAGACATCGACTCCGACGTGGACGCAAAGACCATCGCGGACGCGGGCGTCAAGTCCATCCAGCTCCACACGGGCGGTATGTGCCACCTCGATGCAAGCATGACGGAGCAGGGCCTCAAGGAGATCGGCACGAAGGACTTGGACCTCGTCGTGCTCGAAAACGTCGGCAACCTCGTCTGCCCCGCGGAGTTCGACACGGGCGCGGTCAAAAACGCGATGATCCTCTCCGTGCCGGAGGGGCACGACAAGCCGCTCAAGTACCCGCTCATCTTCACTGTGTGCGACGCGCTCATCATCAACAAGATCGACGTGCTGCCGTATTTCGACTTCGACATGGAAAAGGTCGTCGAATACGCGCACATGCGCAACCCGAAGCTCAAGATATTCCCCCTCTCCGCCAAAACCGGCGAGGGCGTGGACGCTTGGTGTAATTGGCTGCGCGAGCAGGTGCGCGCTTGGAACGGGTGAGAAAAGGGAAAGAGATGTACCGCAAGGTACATCTCTTTTTTGTTATGCGTCCAGCCGAAAGACCGACGGGTAAATTTGTCCGTCCCTGAATTCGAGTACGCCGTAGGTCGGGCGGCAGGGATCACCAATCGAACCGGGATTCATCATCATCGGCCGCGACGCCGCGTCCACGAGCGGCACGTGTGTGTGGCCGAAGAGCAGAATGTCGGCGTTCATCTCGAGCGCGCGGTACTGTGCGCGGAGAAGTCCGGCCTTCACTCCTAACGTGTGCCCGTGCGCGATGAGCACGCGGTGATCGTCCAGAATCAGCACGCGCTCAAGCGCTTCAAAGCGCCCGAAATCGCAGTTGCCGGGGACCTGCTCAAGCGGCAAGCGGGGATAGAGCTCGCGCAGCTCCTCAACGTCGCGCCAGCCGTCGCCAAGGTGGATGATGCCGTGCGGCTTTACGAGCTCCACCGCGCGCACCATGTTGTCGACATTGCCGTGCGAGTCGGATAGTACCAAGTATTTCATAGCGCTTACAGAAACTTGTCGAGCTCGCGCTCGACCCCATCCATCTTCTTGATCTGCGGCTTGTCGATGCGATAGCCGCCCTTGACGACCATGTCGAGCTCACGCAGCGCGCTCAAATTCTGAAGAGGGTTGCCGGAGCAGACGATCAGGTCGGCCTGCTTGCCCTCTTCGATGCTGCCGGTCAGATCGCCGATGCCCGCGAGCCGGGCATTGAGTTTCGTCGCGCTGTACAGCGCGAACGCAGGCGTCACGCCGCAGTATTTGACGAAATAGTGCAGCTCGCGCCACATGTCGTAATGTGTGATGTACGGGCAGCCGACGTCCGTGCCGAGACCGACTGGCACGCCCGCGGCGAGGTTTGCCTTTGCGAGCGCGACGATGCCGTCGAAGACGATCTTGCCGTTTTCCTGCTGCTCATACGTCGCGTGCGAAATGCTGCGGTCGAAGAGCGCATAGGGCAGGGCGGGGGAAATGGTCGAAATTTGGAACGCCTTGCGCTGCTTGAAGAGCGTGATCATTTCATCGCTTGGCTGCGCGCCGTGCTCGATGGAGTCGACGCCGTTTTGCAGCGCGACCATCACGCCCTCAGGGCTCTCAACGTGCGCCGCGACGATCATGCCGAGCGAATGTGCCTTGTCGCACGCGGCCTTGACAAGCTTGGGCTGCATGCGCAGCACGCCCGGCTCGCCCACGACTTCGGCGTCCAGCACGCCGCCGGTGATCATCAGCTTGATGAGGTCGGGCTTTTCAGCGGCAATCTTTTCGACGAGCGCCGCGGCCTCTTCGGCGGAGTGCGCCTCGTAGGCGAGCGAACCCGCCATGTGCCCGCCGGGGACGGAGACCGCCATGTTCGACGCCAGCACGCGCGGGGCAAGAATTTTGCCCGCCGCGGCGAGGTCGCGAATTTTCGTGTCGTAATCGGCGACGCCGCCGACTGTGCGGATGGTCGTGACGCCGGAGAGCAGCTCGGTTTTGGCGTAGCCCTCGCACATGTTGACGCCGATCCTGTTCGTCAGCGCGCAGAAGGTGATGAGCTTGACGAGCTTTTTGGGGTCGCTCGCCTTCTTTTTCGGCTTGCCCGAGGCGGGCAGGTGCACGTGCATGTTGATGAGACCCGGCAGCACATATTTTCCGCCGAGGTCGACTGCCTCATAGCCTGCGGGGATATGCTGTGCGTCGACGATCTCATTGATTTTCTCGCCGTCGATGCAGACGGCCTTGCCCGTCTGCGGCTCCATGTGCTCAGAGCCGTCGAGAAGCACGCAGTTTGTCAATGCGTACTTTTTGTCGTTGTGGTACATCGGAGTGTTCGCCTTTCCTGTTATCGAATCTGGCCGCTGCCGGTGATGACATATTTATAGGTGCTCAGCTCGTCGAGCCCCATCGGGCCGCGCGCGTGGAGCTTCTGCGTCGAAATGCCCATCTCGCAGCCGAGGCCGAACTCCCCGCCGTCGGTGAAGCGGGTGGAGACGTTGACGTACACCGCCGCGCTGTCGACCTCGTCGACAAAGCGGTCGGCCGCGGCTTGGTTCTCGGTCACGATGCAATCGCTGTGGTGCGTCGAGTGATGCTGGATATGCGCGATGGCCGCATCCAGATCATCTACGACCGCGACGGCGAGAATGTAATCGAGAAATTCCGTGTCGAAGTCGAGCTCCGTTGCCGCCGTGCCGGGAATGATCTCCGCCGCGGCTTCGTCGAGCCGCAGCTCGACGGGGACAAGGCCCGCTTCTCTACGCTTGTCGACAAGCGCGGCCTTGAGCTTGGGGAGAAATTCCTTTGCAATGTCGCGGTGGACAAGGCAGACCTCCTCCGCGTTGCAGACGGACGGGCGGCTCGTCTTGGCGTTTTCGATGATCTTTACCGCCATGTTGAGGTCAGCGTCCCTGTCGACGTACACATGGCAGATGCCCGTGCCGGTCTCGATGCAGGGAACGCTTGCATTTTCCACGCACGCGCGGATGAGCCCCTTGCCGCCGCGGGGGATCAGCAGGTCGACAAGGCCGTCCGCCGTCATCAATACCTGCGCGCTCGCATGCGTTGTATCCTCAACGATGTTGACAATGTCGGAATCGCCGCCGACGGACTCAACGCCCGCCTTGAGCGCCGTGACGATGGCGTGAGAGGAGCGATAGGCCTCCTTGCCGCTGCGCAGCATGCAGACGTTGCCGCTCTTGATGCACAGCGCCGCGGCGTCCGACGTGACGTTCGGGCGGCTCTCGTAGATGATGGCGACCAGACCGAGCGGCACCTGCCGCTTGGTGATGGTCATACCATTGGGGCGCTTGAACTGCGCGAGCGCGCGGCCCACGTGGTCGGGCAGCGCCGCGGCAGCGCGGATGCCCTCGGCCATCGCGTGGATGCGGCTCTCCGTCAGGGCGAGACGGTCGAGCATCACATCGGAGATCGCGCCCTTCGCCGCCTCCATGTCCTTGGCATTTTCGCGCAGGATATCTTCGCTGTTGGCCTCAAGGCTCTCCGCCATCGCGAGCAGCAGCCGGTCCTTCTCCTCGGCGCTTGCGCTGCGGATGCTGCCCCAGGCAGCTTTTGTGCGTTCCAGAAGTTCGATCGTTGTCATGCTTCATCCCTCTTTGCCAAAAATCTTGTGCCCACGCGCTTGCCCGCGGCCACATCGTAGAGTACCTCGGGCGACTGGCCGTTGGCGATGACCATTTCGCAGCCTGCTGCCGTCGCCATCTGCGCGGCGCGGAGCTTGGTCGCCATGCCGCCGGTGCCGAGGTTCGAACCGCTGCCCCCGCCGAGCGAAATGATGTGCTCGTCGATCTTTTCCACCGTGTCGATGAGCTTCGCGTCGGGGTTCTTGCGCGGGTCTCCGTCGAAGAGCCCGTCGATGTCCGAAAGCAGAATGAGGAGGTTCGCCTGGATCGTCACGGCCACGATGGCAGAGAGCGTATCGTTGTCGCCGATGCCGAACTCCTCGGTGGAGATGGTGTCGTTCTCGTTGATGACCGGCAGCGCGCCGAGGTCTAAAAGCCGCGCGAGCGTGTTGTGGAAGTTCTGCTTGCGCACGCCGCCCTCTTCGATATCCGGTGCGGTGATGAGCAGCTGTGCCACGGTGTGGTTATACTCGGTGAAGAGCTTGTCGTAAATGTACATCAACTCGCACTGGCCGACAGCGGCGGAGGCCTGCTTCGTCGGCACGTCTTTCGGCCGTTCGCTCAGGTTGAGCTTGCCAAAGCCCATGGCGATGGCGCCAGAGGAGACGAGGATGATCTCGTGTCCCATATTTTTAAGGTCGCTTAAAACCTTGCACAGCTTTTCCATACGCTGGATGTTCAGCCGCCCCGTGGGGTGTGCCAGCGTGGATGTGCCGACCTTGACGACAATTCTCATATCGTGATCCCTCCGATCAAAGCGGGCGCGCGATGCGCGCGGACGCCGGAATTTGCCCATTATTATACCGCGCCGATTTGCATTTTGCACTCTTTTTTTGCAAATTTTGCGCCGTAATGACACAGTAAAGTGAAAAAGCACAGGCGCGCGAAAGCGCGCCTGTGCTTTTTTGTGAGATTCTGCTTAAAACGGCTTTTTCGCGACCTCTAAGATCACGTCGAGCATGCCTTGGATCTGCGGGGTGATGACCTTGTTGCGGTGATAAAGCACCTGCCGCCACTGGCTCATCTGACAGTCGGCCACAGGGATGATGGCAAGGTTGCCCTTGTGAATGCTCATCTTCGCCGTGTAGCGCGGCAGCACGGAGAGATACTCTGGATTCTCGCGGATGAGCTTGAGCGCGAGCGTGTCGCTCTCGAGCTCCAAAAACGGCTCGACACTTAGATCCTGACGGGCAAGCTCGCGGTCGAACTGGTCGCGGTAGGGGTTGCCGTGGTTCATCAGGATGAACGGGTGCGACACAAGGTCGGCAAGGTGCACATCATCGCGGGCAGAGAGCGGGTTTTCCGTGTTCGTCACGATGACGACGTCCTCCTGCGCTTCAAAGACTTTGACAAACTGCGTGTCGAAGATCTGCTCATCGAGCGTGTAGATGATGTCGAGCTCATTCTTGACGAGCATTTCGGTGATGGAGGCGATATTGCCCGCGTGCAGGCTGATCTGCACGTGCGGAAAACGCTCGTGGTAGAGCGGCACGATGTTAGAGAACGAGGCGGTGAGCAGCGAATTGAGCGTGCCGACGCGCACGGTGCCGCTCAGCTCGGAATCCGACGAGGCAAAGGCGCTGGCACGCGCGATGGCGCTCACCACGTCGCGCGCGTAGGAGACAAAGTCCTTGCCGTACTGCGTGATGGAGACCGTTTTGCCGATGCGGTCAAAGAGCTGCACGCCCAGCTCGCGCTCGAGCTGCTGGATCTGCACCGTGACGGCGGACTGGGAATAATCCAGAGCTTCCGCCGCACGGGAGAAGCTCTTGAGCTCCGTGACTTTTAAGAATGTGACCAGGTTGCGGACTTCCATGGCTGTCCTCCGATTCAAATTTGTAATACATTTTCAAAAATATATTAGTGGAAATATCTTAATTTGTCAATAGACGCATTATAAAAAATAATGAGTCGGGCGAAAAAGTCGGCCGTGGACACACGGCCGGCTTTTTATGAAGGGGATCAGTCCTTGTACTCGTGGTGCAGCAGCTCGTGCGCGCGCTCATTGAGACCCGCGGCATACATCGCGTCGAGGACGGGGTTGCGCTCGCTGCGCTTGAACATCGCGCTGCGGTCGATCTCGTACAGGCCGTGGGCGCGCTTGAGCTTGGTGCTCATCAGCGCGTAGGGCTGGCCCGCGCCGCCGACGCAGCCGGTGCGGCAGGACATGACCTCGACCAGGTCGACCTCGACCTCGCCGTTTTCGATTTGATCGAGCAGCTTAGCTGCGTTGGCAAGGCCGTGGGCCAGGGCGACGCGCACGTCGCGCCCGTTAACGGGGATGGTCACAAAGCGGACGGCCTCCGTGCCGCGAAGACCGCTGTGCTCGAGCATGCGCAGGACGTTTTTGCTCTTGTCGGGCAGGCAGCAGCGGAGCACCGCCTCCGCCACGCCGCCGGAGGTGCCGAAGATCTCGGCCGCGCCGCTGCCCATGCCGAACGGCAGGTCGGGCGACTCCTTTTCGAGCATCTGGAAGCGGATGCCGGATTCCTTGATCATCTTGATGACCTCCTGCGTGGTCAGCACGAGGTCGACGTTCGGTACGCCGTCGCGGCGGAATTCCTCGCGTCCGGCCTCCATTTTCTTGGCTGTGCAGGGCATGATGGCGATATGGAAGGTCGTGCGGCCGTCGGCGGCGTCCTTTTCGCGGTACTTGTCCTTTAAGACCGTTGCGAACATTTGCATAGGCGAGAGTGCGGAGGACAGGTTCTTGATGAACTGCGGGCGCTCCTGCTCCACATAGCGCACCCAGGACGGGCAGCAGGATGTCATCAGCGGGAGATTTTCGCCCGTTTCCAGGCGGCGGAGGAATTCCTTCGATTCCTCGCGCACCGTGAGGTCCGCGCCGAAGATCGTATCGTAAATTTCATCCGCACCCATGATCTTGAGTGCCGTGACGAGCTTGTCGAGCACATTTTCGCCCGCGGGCAGACCATAGGCCTCACCGATGGCGACGCGCACGGCGGGCGCAATCTGGATGACGACACGCTTTTGCGGGTCGTGCAGGGCACGCCACGCCGCGCCGATGTCGTTTTTGACGGTGATGGCGCCGGTCGTGCACACGGCGGCGCACTGGCCGCAGCTGACGCAGTGCGTGGTCGAGATGGGCTGGTCGTCGCCTGCCTCAATGTGCAGCCCTGGGCCGCGGCCTGCAAAGTGCAGGATGCTCATGCCCTGGACCTCTTTGCACACGCGCACGCAGTCGCCGCAGAGGATGCATTTGTTGAGGTCGAATGTGACCGCAGGGCTTGAAAAGTCCATCGGTACATGCTCGCGCGTATCCTTGAAGTGAACGTGATGGATGCCGAAGCGCACGGCCATCTCCTGCAGACGGCAGGAGCGGTTTTTTTCGCAGGCGGTGCAGTCGCGGCAGTGCGAGGCAAGCATCAACTCCAGCGTCATGCGGCGGTATTTGAGAAGGCGCGATGTGTTCGTGCGGATGCGCATGCCGTTTTTCGGCTTGGTCGTGCAGGCGGCGTCGATCTTGCCGGTGTCCAGATCTTCGACCATACACATGCGGCACGCGCCGTAAACGGAAAGGTCGGAGTGGAAGCAGAAGTTCGGCATTTCCACGCCCGCCTTGCGGCAGACATCCATGATCGTGGGCTCGTCGTCGAACTCCACGCGGATGTTGTCGACATACATGATACCCTTAGCCATCGATCTCCACCTCCTGGATCGCATCAAAGGGGCAGGCCTCGATGCAGGTATAGCATTTGACGCATTTTTCCGGATCGATCACGAACGGCGACTTGATGACGCCCGTGATGGCCTCGGCGTGGCAGGAACGCGAGCACTTGCTGCATCCGCGGCAGATGCTCGGGTCGATCTCGAGGCGGATACGGTTATAGGGAAGTCCACCCGGCTCGATCGGCTCGCGGTCAAGCTCGCAGAGCGCGCAGTCCCCCCGCAGGTGATCCTTGAATTCCTCGGGAAAGTATTTGATGGCCGTCTCCAGCGTGTGGTAGGAATTGCGGCCCAGATTGCAGAACGCCGTGACGGAGATCATCTCACCAAGGTCGGTGAGCATATGAAAGTCCGACTCGCTGAGGCGGTAGTCCCGCATGGCCCAGAGCAGCTCGTTCATGCGCTTTGTGCCCTCGCGGCAGGGAACGCACTTGCCGCAGAACTCTGTCTGCGTGTACTGCATAAAGCGACACGCGACATCGACCATGCAGCGGTCCTCGTCGAGCACCGTGATGACGCTGTCGCCGCGGCGCACGCCGTAGGGCTTGAGCTTTTGAAAGTGCAGGGGCAGATCGAGATGCTCCTCGACGAGAAGGCCGCCGCTCGGGCCGCCGATCTGCACCGCCTTAAACTTTTTCCCATTCGGAATGCCGCCGCCGATTCCGTAGATCGCCTCTCGGATGGTGGTCGCCTCCTCGGGAATGTCTACATAGCCGGGGTTGGCGATGTCACCCTTGAGTAAAAAAATTCTTGCCATTTCTCTCTCCGTGTTTCGTTTTTTAAATTTCAAAAATCTAATAGAATATATAGCACGAAAAACTCTAACACTGCGCCTTAAAATTGTAAAGGGATGCACTGATAAATTATTTGAATAGGAGAGCGGGCTATAAGCAAAAGACAGAGGAGACCGCCTATAATAAGGCGGTCTCCTCCGTTTCTTCTTCGTCCAAAAGCTGCATGATCGACACTTCGAACGCCGTGCGTTCCTCACTGCCGCTTTCGAGCAGCTTGGTGTAGGTCCGGCTCTGCACGCGGCCCTCAAGCGCCAATCGCTCGCCGACGTCCATGCCCGCGATCTGCACGGCGGTCTGTCCCCAGGCGATGCAGGGTAAGTAGTCCGCGCGCCCGTAGTGGCGGTTGACTGCCAGAATGACATCGCAAATGCTGCGGCCGAGCGGCGTGCGCCGCAGCACGGGCTTTTTGCACAGCGCGCCCGAAAGCAGGATGCGGTTAAAGTACGAGCCGTCGCCCGGCTCGATGCTCTGGGCGAACACGGTGATGACGAGCCGGTTGCCCTGCCCGCTCTTGTTGTTAAACGAGCGCAGCTGCCCGACGATGCGAAGGCTCTGTCCCTCCTCCACAGGGCAGACGCGCAGCAGTGCCTCGCTCGCCACGATGACGGGCACATCGCTCTGGCCCGACAGACGCTCGACCTGCAGGGGGAATTTGTCGAACCGGCGGGTATGGTTCTCGTGCGAAAAGACGGGCTCGCCCGCGGCGACGCCCCACAGCTCCACATAGTTCTGGTTGCGCTCCATATCGTACACCTCAGCACAGTTTTGTTGGTGTATCCTATGAAAAAGAACGTGGAGATATGCCGTGCCGAGCACGAGGACAAGAAGAAAGAGCCGTCTTTCGACGGCTCTTTCTTTTTGTCATTCGCGTGAGCGATAAATTACATCTTAGAGATGATCTCGACCAGCTCTTCGCCGATGCGGCCCTGAGCCTCGACGGTTGCGGAGCCGATGTGCGGCGTGCAGGAGACCATCGGGTGGGAGTAGAGCGCAACGTTGGTCGCGGGCTCGTCGGCATAGACGTCCAGACCGGCGGCGCGGACCTTGCCGCTGTTGAGTGCGTCAAGAAGCGCAGCCTCGTCGACGTTGGTGCCGCGGGAGGTGTTGATGATGACGACGCCGTCCTTCATCTTGGCGATGCGCTCAGCGTTGATGAGAGCGCCGCCGTCGACAGCGGGAGCGTGGACGGAGATGAAGTCGGACTTGGCGAGCAGCTCGTCCATCTCAACATAGGGGATGCCGAGCTCTTCCTCGATGCCGGGGATGTGGAAGATATCGAACGCGATGACGTTCATGCCGATGGCCTTGGCCATCTTGCCGAGCTTCTGGCCGATGCGGCCGAAGCCGACGATACCGAGCGTCTTGCCGGTCAGCTCGATGCCCTTGCCGTAGGCCTTCTTCTCCCACTTGCCCTCGCGCATGGAGTGGCCGGCGATGGAGATGTAACGGGCGCAGGAGAACATGTGAGCCATAGCGAGCTCAGCAACGGACTCGGAGGGGGACTTCGGGGTGTTCTTCACCTCGATGCCGTTGTCCTTGGCGTACTGCACGTCAATGTTGTCGAGGCCGACACCGGCGCGGATGACGCACTTGAAGCGGCTGCCCTTGGCCTCGTCGATCTGCTTGGCGCGCAGCTTGGTCTTGGAGCGAATGATGGCGACATCAAAGTCGCGCAGGGCCTTACCAAGCTCGTCGGGCTCGTAGAACTGCTCAACGAGCTCGTGACCCATCGCGCGAACCTTCTCGATCGCGCCCTTATCCATACCGTCGGTAACAAGAATACGCATAACGAAATTCTCCTTAAATAATATTAAATCATTTTTGTGACGACATGTGCGTCACAAAAATACATTGGCCCAGCCGCCTTTGGCGGCGGCACCGGTGAACGCTTCGCCGGTGAGGGAGTATCTAAAAGGGGGATGTGATCCCCCTTTTAAAAAGCAATTACTTGGTGTGCTCGGCCTCAAACTTCTTCAGGAACTCGACGAGAGCCTGAGCGCCCTCGATGGGCATGGCGTTGTAAACGCTGGCGCGCAGACCGCCGACGCTCTTGTGGCCCTTGAGGTTATCGTAACCGGCAGCCTTGGTAGCGGCGACGACTTCGGCGTCGAGCTCGGCGGAATCGGTGACGAACGGGATGTTCATGAGGGAACGGAACTCGGGCTCAACGGTGCCGTGGAACATCTTGGAGGAATCCAGGAAGTCATAGATGACCTTGGCCTTCTCGACATTGCGCTTGTGCATCTCCTCGAGACCGCCGATGCTCTTGAGGTACTTGAACACCTTGCCGCAGCAGTAAATCGCCCAGCAGTTCGGGGTGTTGTACATGGAGTCGTTCTTGGCGTGGGTGTCATAGCGCATGTAGATGGGCATCTTGGGATCGAGATCCTCGCGGATGAGGTCCTCGCGGATGATGGCGATGACCATACCGGCAGGGCCGACGTTCTTCTGCACGCCCGCATAGATCATGCCGTAATCGCTGACATTGCAGGGCTGGGAGAGGAACATGGAGCTCTGGTCGGAGACAAGGATGTGACCCTTGGTGTTGGGGAGCTGCTGCCAGGTCACACCGTGGATGGTCTCGTTCTCGCAGATGTAGACATAGTCGGCATCCTCGGGAATGTCAAGATCGGAGCAGTCGGGGATGTAGCTGTAGTTCTTGTCCTTGGAGGAAGCGGCGACGATGACCTCGCCGTACTTCTTAGCCTCGGCAATGGCCTTCTTGGACCATGCGCCGGTCTCGACGTAGACGGCCTTGCCGTTCTTCATCAGATTCCAAGGCACAGCCGCGAACTGCAGCGTAGCGCCGCCCTGAATGAACAGGACCTTGTAGTTGTCGGGAATGCCCATCAGGTCGCGCAGGTCAGCCTCGGCCTCGTCGATGATCTGCTGGAAAACCTTGGAGCGGTGGCTCATTTCCATGACGCACATGCCGCTGCCGCGGTAGTTCATCATCTCGTCACGGATTTCCTCCAGCACGGGCTCCGGCATCATAGCGGGACCGGCAGAGAAGTTGTAGGTGCGATTGTACTTCATTGTTGGTGTCCTCCTGATTGTCTTTTTTGAGCAATAGCAACAGAAATTGCATGATATGACAGCTACAGTATAGTCTATCGTGCGGGGATAATCAATAGAAAAAAGCAAACTTATCATTTATAAAAAAACAACTGTGCCGCGCTTTGAAAAACAAAAAGCAAATAAAGAAATTATTGACAAACGATAATTCTTCTGCTACGCTGACGATAGAAATTATCGCAAAACAATAATTCTGGAGGTGCGATATGAAACGTGACCGGATCAAGACCTTACTTTTGGCGGAGGCGCTCATCTGCGCGCTGCTTGCGCTCGCCCTGTGGCTTTTCGAGGGCGACGCCTTTTCCGTCGCCGGATTCCCCGGCAGCGCAGTGGGGCAGGGACTGAGTGCGCTGGCCGCCTCGGGCCGCTTCGGTTTCGCGCTGGCGTTCACGCTGTATGCCGCGGTGATCCTGCTGCCGCTCTATGCGCTCGTGCACATCGCGGCGCGGCGGGAGCTGAAGCCCGAGGACGCGCTGCTCGTGCTCATCGCGTTTGCCGCGGCCTGCGCGCTTTTTCCGCGCGGTTGGACCGCCTATTGGAGCACATCGGCGGAGGCACTGTTCCCGCGCCTTGCCTGGCAGTGGCTCATCTTTGCGCTGCTCGCGGGCTGGGTCGTGCTGCGGCTGCTGCGCCGGTTTTCCGGCGGCGATATGCAGGAGCTTTTGAAGCTCTTCCGCGCGCTGCTTATCCTCGCAGCGGCGTACTTCGTCTTTGAGGTCTGCTTTGCCGAATTTGCGGGCCTGTTTTCTGCCGTCGACGCGCTCAAGGCGGGCAACACCGCCTTTACAGACGATACGGTCCTGCCTGTGGCAACGGACATAACGGGTTCGAAGAGCCTTGTGTTCAGCTATGTTGTCCTCGCCCTGCGCTTTGCCGCGGAAGTCCTTCCTACGCTGCTCGCCGCAGCGACGGCGTACTTCGCCATCGGCCTTCTCGACACGATGGAAGACGGCGCATTTACGCAGGAGAGCGCCGCCTACGCGCCAAAGCTCGCCGAATGGTGTGTCAAGGTCCTCAAGATCAGCGTGCTGTTTGCGCTCGCGGTCAACGTTTTACAGGCGTTCTGTGCGCCGATGCTCCTGAGCACCAGCATTTCCATCCGCCTGCCGGTCCTCGAGCTGTGCTTCGTGCTGGCGGCGCTCCTCGGCGCGCGGCTCATCGCCTCGAACGTCGCCCTTGCGGCGGACAACGACCTCTTTATTTGAGGGTGCTGCCATGGCGATCACGGTACATTTGGACGAGGTGCTGAAAGCGCGCGGCATGACAAGCAAGGAGCTTTGCGCCACCGTCGGCATCACGGAGGCGAATCTTTCCATTCTGCGCAGCGGCAAGGCTAAGGGCGTGCGCTTTGCGACGCTCAACCGCATCTGCTGCGCGCTCGAGTGCAATGTGGGCGACATTCTGCAATGCGACGGAGAATTGGAGGCAGAACATGAAGAGTAAAACGAAAACCGCGCTCGTCTTCCTCGCGATCCTCGCGGCGGTCTTTCTCATTGCCTTTCTCGACGGCGGCGCGGTGCAGTCCGCCGCGGACAAGGAGGAAGAGGGCACGCTCATCGGGGCTTTTGTCTCGGAAGAGGATCTTGACATCGAAGATCTTGAGGTTACAGCAACGGGCAAGATTCAGTGGAAGCGGGGGCGGCTCTACGCCGAAAAATGGGAGAAAAGCTGGCGCTTTCCGGATCTTCCCGACGGCGGTGGAATCTTCAGCGTCCTGCCGATGGAGAGCGAGGATGCGAATGGCGAGACCGAAAATCCGCTTTTGAACAGCGACTTTCCGGAAATCGTGTACATCGGAAGTCTCGGCAAGGCAGATGGCCGGTCGAATGTCAACAGAGAAAACGGCGTCAGCACGACGGATATCGACCTCTCGGGCGAGGTCTACGCCTGCGGCAGCAGACATGTGATCTTCAAATTCTATCCCATCTATCAGACCGACGACGGCCGCATTTACCTGACGCGCGGCAACAGCATGGGCATGTCCGGCGCGGACGGCGTGAGCGTGACCCACACGCTCACGAGCGATAAGACCGAGACGATCGGCGGCAAGTCCGAGCGCGTGAAGGTCAAAGTTGCCATCACCGCCGTCTCCCGCCCGACGCCGACGAAGTTCACCGTCGCGCACATGGACGAAAACGACGATCTCTTGAAGCTCGAGGAGTTCGCGCCCGATGCGCTGCCCGAGTCTATCACTGCCGCGGACGGCGCGGCGTATCTCATCGGCACGAGCTATGGACAAGACGGGGACGGAGAGACGGCGGAATACGACATTTGCAACCGTGACGGAAGGATTCAACCGCCTCTGGACACGTTTGCGTATCAGGACGGCAAACTCAAGGCGGCCAGCATTTGGGTCAACTGGGAGGAGGGAGCGGCATGAAACGCATCATTGCTTTTGCGCTGGCGCTTGCGGTGGTGTTCGGCATGAGCTTTGCGCTCTACAAGCCCGAGCGGATCGAGGCCGCGGCGCGGGAGACCATGGAGGACGAGTGGGTCGGGTATTTCTTTGCCCTCGAGCCCTTCGACGGCAGGCGCTATGCGACAGAGACCGGCGATGATTACGACTTCGGCGTGCCCGGCGTGCCGGTGTTTGTGACCATCACAGCGTTTGAACCCGACGATCCGGATTACGAAGAGGGCTCGGAATTCAACTATGCTGTCGGCGCGGCGGTGTCCGACGAGGTCGTGGGCAGCGGAATGCACATCAAGGTCGACGACAACGGCAGCAGCTACGAGACGGGCGGCGAGATATGTTATGCAAGCGGAGAATGGAAGCCGGTCAAACAGTGTTCCGTTTACCGCACAAGTGACGGAAAATATTACGCCGAATGGGATCGCACCGGCATGGGGCCCCGCGTCGGCGTGAGCAGGGAAGAAAGCGTCGAATGGAAAGTAAACGGCAGAACAGAGCGGCGCTCCATCAAAGTGAGCATCACGTTTGAGGAGCACACGGCGGCAGAATCGGTCGAATTTGTCTGGATGGACAGCGATAAGAACGTTCTGTCGCGCGCGGAATACGCCGCCGACGCTCTTCCCGAGACGCTGGCTGCACCCGAGCATGCGGCGCTTCTCGTCACGGCGATGCAGAGTGTGGACGGTACAAGCGCCCGCACGCTCTGCACGCAGGACGATCTGTTCGCCAGAGCCTATGTGCCCTCGACGCTTTCCGGCCTCCTGCGCGTCGTCGACGTCTCGCTCGACTGGGGAGAGGACGAGACTTAACCAATTCTTAATAAAGAATTCGCTAAGAAAATGATTGCAATACGCGGGCAAAGCGGGTAAGATGGGGTTAACTCAAAGAAAAGAGGAACTTGCCATGCGTCCCGACGGAACCCGAGTGAAAGAGGCGTCCACCATCGTTTCGGCATTGCCCTATGTCATGCCGCGGCGCTACGACGCGCAGAATTTCATCACCGAATACGCTGATATGGAGGTCCTGCGCCGCTACATTCAGGAAAAGCGCCGCGAAGGCGTCCGCATCCCGTATATGACGCTCATTCTGGCGGCATACTTCAAGGCGTATCAGGAAAATCCGAAGATCAACCGCTTTATCATGAACAGCAAGATCTATCAGCGCAACCACTTCTGCGTCAGCTTCGTCATCCTGAAAACGCGCGCCGACGGCCGCGCGGACGAGACGTCGATCAAGGTGTTCTTTGAGGACGGGGATGATATCTTCTCCATCAACCGCAAGATCGAGGAGGCGGTCGCGCAGAATCAGGTGGCCGCGCACAACAACAATACGGATAAATTCGCGAATTTTCTGTTCGCCATCCCCATCCTGCCGGGGCTTTTGTTCGGCCTTGTCAAGCTGATGGACCGCTGCGGCCTGCTGCCGCGTAAGATCATTGATCTGAGCCCGTTCCACACGAGTCTTTTTATCACGAACCTTGCCTCCATCAACACGAATTCCATCTTCCACCACTGCTACGAGTTCGGCACGACGGGTGTGTTCGTCAGCATGGGCAAGCCTATTGCCAATTACAGGAGCGGGGAGTATAATAAAAAAATGATCCCGCTCTCCGTCGTGATGGATGAGCGCATCTGCACGGGACACGAGTACGCGCTGTTCTGGGCGAGCTTGCGCCGCTATCTTAAGCACCCCGAGCTGCTGGAGGGGAAGCCGACGGAGGGAAACGCCTATCCCACGGAGGAATGCGTTTGATCAGCAGCCACAAGCCGCAAAGCGCGGGATCTGCGCTTTGCGGCGTTTTTTACTTTTATATGTAGAAGAAAGGACAGGGAAGCTTCCTTGATCGAACCAAAGTCTCAGGTAAAGAAATGCAGCACCCACGCAGAAATTTTGCAGCAAAACGAGGAACGCACCGTCTACCGCCTCAGAGAGACGGACGGCGAGGTGCGCATCACGGCCTATCCCGTTTTCCCCGGCATTGAGCTTGCCTATCACGATGTGCACGCGCCGTCCTACCGTCTGGCAGAGCCGGGCGCGGCGGGACTCATCGAGATCCAGCACTGCCGCGAGGGACGCGCGGAATACTGCTGCGGCGGCGAGCATTACTTTTTAGCTCCCGGCGACCTCTCCGTCGTGCGCCGCGCCGCCATCGAGGGGGAGGTGGAATTCCCCACGGGGCACTACCACGGCATCACCGTCACGCTCGACCCCGCCCTTGCGCCGGACTGTTTGTCCTGCATTTTGCAGGATGTCGACGTCCGCCCCAGCGTGCTGGCGGAGAAGTTCTTCGCCGACTCGGAGTGCTTCGTCTCGCGTTCGTCGGCGCGCGTGGAGCACATCTTCTCTGAGCTCTACGCCGTGCCCGACGGCATCAGACGCGGCTACTTTAAGGTTAAGGTGCTTGAACTTCTGCTCTTTTTGAGTGCGCTCGACGTGGCGCACGAAAAGCACGGCTATACCGCTGCGCAGGTGCGCCTTGCGCGCGCGGCGCGCGACACACTGCTTGCAAGCACGGAGGACGACGTTACGATCTCCGCGCTTGCACAGGAACTCGGTGCGTCGCCCTCGCAGCTCGCCGCGAGCTTTCGCGGCGTGTACGGCATGACGCCCGCAGCATTTTTGCGCGCGCAGAAGATGCACAGTGCCGCGCAGCTCCTGCGCACGAGCGACCGCACGGTGCTCGATATCGCGGGGCAGTTCGGCTATGACAACGCCAGCAAGTTTGCCAAGGCCTTCCGCAGTGTGATCGGTGTGTCGCCGAGCGCGTACCGCGCGGGCGCGGACAGCGACAGCTGCGCGCCGACGGCGGAAAAGGCAGAATAAAATATTTTGGAGCCTCATCCGATCAATTTGGAGCGGATGGGGCTCTTCTTTTCGGGTATCCTAAGACACGTCAAGAGCGAGGACGCCGCTCCTAAGAGTTAGAGAAATCTAACTTCCGGGGAGCCACCACCGAAACCAAAGGGGAGGGAAACGGGCATGTCTGAAGAGATCCTGGTGCGGCAGGGTGCGCCGACGTTGGCAGGTATCAAAACGGGCAGCCTCTTCCCTTGTCCTTGCGAAGATAAGGAAGCGCTCTTTGCGGACATCCGCCGCCTGAACCGTCTGCTTGTGCCAAAGGGCCTGTGTCTGCTGCCGATCCGTTTTCTGAAAGGACAGGTCCTTTTGTACCTGTACCGCCCCTCTGAGCTGCGGAGAGATTTGGAGAACGAACAGGCGGCCGAGATCCTGCACCACGCGGGCTACAATAGCGGCCACTGCGGACGCTGCATCGCAAACCTCATCCGCCGATTCCGCGAGGGCGGCGAATTCCCCCATGAGGTCGGGCTTTTCCTCTCGTATCCGCCGGAGGACGTCAAGGGCTTCATCGACCACCGCGCCTGCAACTTCAAATGCGCGGGGCTGTGGAAGGTCTACGGCGACGAGAAGAAGGCGCGCGAGCTGTTCGCCCGCTTCAAAAAATGCACGGAGATCTACTGCGCACTCTGGGAGGCCGGCTCGGGCATCGAGCAGCTTGCCGTGGCAGTGTGATAGATACTGATTTATGAAAGGAACATACTGATATGAAAAAGACTGCTGTTGTTTATTGGAGCGGCACGGGCAACACCGAGGCCATGGCCAAGGCCGTCGCTGAGGGCATGGAGAGCGCGGGCGCGCAGGTCACGATGTTGACCCCTGACCAGGTCAAGGCCAGCGAGCTGAGCGCTTATGACGCGATTGCCTTCGGCTGCCCCGCCATGGGCAGCGAAGTGCTCGAGGAGATGGAGTTCCAGCCCATGTTTGACGAGGTCAAGCGCAGCCTTGGCGGCAAGAGCGCCGCGCTGTTCGGCTCCTACGGCTGGGGCGACGGCGAGTGGATGCGCGGCTGGGAAAAGGACTGCGATGATTCCGGCATCCGCCTTGTGTGCGAGAGCGTGACCTGCTGCGAAGCGCCTGATGACGCCGCGCTGGACGCTTGCCGCGCGCTGGGCAAGGAGCTGGCGAAGTGAGGATTCCTCTGTGGACGAAAAGCGCGCGATGAGGAAGCTCAGGCGGAAAGCACCTGTGCTCGTTGCGCTTGCGGTCATCCTGCTGAGTCTTGCCATCGGCGGATGCCTGCCTTTTTGAAAACACGATGCGATGGAAGGCCGCGTACGGGGAGTGCGCGGCCTTCCGATTTTTATTTGCGCTGCCGAAACGGCAGATTTTTACTGATAAGTATTAGCATAACTTATAGATATGTAGATTATTATCAAAAAACTGATAAATAGGGCGAAGCCTTTCTCTCTTTTGCCGCATGGACGAAAAGAGCCCTCTGTGATACCATATTGCTTGTCAAGTTGAGCTCTTTGTAACTGACGGAAACGTGGGTCACCACAGGGGAGCAGAGAGCGTTTCTTGCTGAAATTCAGCAGCCGACCGTCTGGGCACTTCAACTGCACATCGAGGCAGTGGAGCGCCCATTTTTGCTTTTAAGGAGGCAGAACTATGCGAAAGGTAGCCGTTATTATGGGCAGCACGAGCGACCTGCCCGTCGCCGAGAAGGCGATCCAGACGCTCAAGGAATATGGGATCGAGACCGAGGTCCGCGTGTTATCCGCCCACCGGTGCCCGAACGAGGCAAGAGAATTTGCAGCGTCGGCACGGGAAAGCGGATTTTCTTGTATCATCGCGCTCGCGGGCATGGCCGCGCACTTGGCCGGCGCGATGGCCGCGAATACGACGCTTCCCGTCATCGGCGTGCCGTGCAGCGGCGCGAAGCTCGACGGCATGGACGCGCTGCTCTCGACCGTCCAGATGCCGAGCGGCATCCCCGTTGCCACCGTCGCTATCGACGGGGCGAAAAACGCCGCCATCCTTGCCGTCCAGATCATGGCTGTGAGCGACGAGGGCCTTGCCCACAAGCTCCAGGCCGCACGTGACGAGGGCACCGCCGCTGTCTTGAAGGCGGACGAAGAGCTTCGCGAGCGCTACAAAAACTGAGAAACCATCCATCCATATCAATCAACAAAAATATAAAATAAAAGGAGAACAGTCATCATGGAAAAGAAAGAACAGCTCTACGAAGGCAAGGCCAAGAAGGTTTACGCCACCGAAGATCCCAACCTCGTCATCGTTTCCTACAAGGACGACGCCACCGCCTTTGACGGCGCAAAGAAGGGTACCATCGTCGGCAAGGGCGTCATCAACAACCAGATGACCAACCGTCTGATGGCCAAGATGGAAAAGGCCGGCATCCCGACCCACTTTGTTGAAGAGCTCAGCGAGCGCGACACGCTCGTCAAGAAGGTCTCCATCGTCCCGCTGGAGGTCATCATCCGCAACATCTCCGCCGGTCACTTCGCCTCCCGCTACGGCGTGGAGGAGGGTATCGTCTTCTCCGAGCCCACGATCGAGTTCTCCTACAAGAACGACGATCTGCATGACCCCCTGATGAACGCCTATCACGCCGTTGCCCTCAAGCTCGCGACCTGGGAGGAAATCGAGCTCATCAAGAAGTATGCCTTCGCCGTCAACGACACGCTCAAGGCATTTTGGAGCGAGTGCGGCGTCACGCTCGTCGACTTCAAGCTCGAGTTCGGCAAGACCGTCGACGGCCAGATCGTTCTCGCCGACGAGATCAGCCCCGATACCTGCCGCCTGTGGGACAGCAAGACGAACGAAAAGCTCGACAAGGACCGCTTCCGCCGCGACCTCGGCGGCGTGGAAGACGCCTACGCCGAAGTCATGAAGCGCCTGATGGCCCACGACGCACAGTAAGATCAAATATGACAGAGAATCACAACATCATCCCGGCGCGCCACATTCACGAAGAATGCGGCGTGTTCGGCATCTTTACGCCTCAGGAGGCGGACGTCGCGTCCTATGCCTACTACGCGCTCTACTCCCTCCAGCACCGCGGACAGGAGAGCGCGGGTATCGTCGTCAACGACGACGGCCTGTTCCGCTCGCTGCGCGACACTGGCCTTGTGAGCGAGGTCTTCCCGCCCGAGCAGCTCAAATCGCTCGGCAAGGGTACCATCGCCGTCGGCCATGTGCGCTACGGCACGACCGGCAGCGACAACAAGCGCAACGTCCAGCCCATTTTAGTGAACCACTTCAAGGGCCGTATGGCGCTCGCGCACAACGGCAACCTGACGAACTCCCGCGAGCTGAGGCAGGAGCTTGAAAGTCGCGGCTCCATCTTCCAGACCACGACCGACAGCGAGGTCATCGCCTATATCATCGTGCAGGAGAGACTCAACCGCGGCTCCATCGAAGAGGCTGTCTCCGCTGCGATGGACCGCATCGAGGGCGCGTATTCCCTCGTCCTCTCCTCGCCGACGAAGCTCATTGCCGCGCGCGATCCGCACGGCTTCCGCCCCCTCTGCATGGGGCATCTGAAGGACGGCTCTGTTGTCTTCGCGTCTGAATCCTGCGCGCTCGACGCCATCGGCGCCGAGTTTGAGCGCGACATCCGCCCCGGCGAGATCGTTGTCGTCGACACGGCCGGCGTTCGCTCCGACACGAGCCACTGCGGCAAAGCGCCGAAGAAGCTTTGCGTCTTCGAGTTCATCTACTTCGCCCGCCCTGACTCCGTCATCGACGGCAGCAGCGTCCACGTCGCACGCCAGCGCGCAGGCGCGTTCCTCGCGCTCGAGCATCCCGTGCAGGCGGATGTCGTCATCGGCGTGCCGGATTCCGGCCTTGATGCAGCCCTCGGTTACGCGCGCCAGAGCGGCATCCCCTACGGCATCGGCTTTATCAAAAATAAGTACATCGGCCGCACGTTCATCTCGCCCACGCAGACGATGCGCGAAAACGAGGTCAACATCAAGCTCAACCCCATCCGCTCCGTGGTCGAGGGCAAGCGCGTCGTGCTGATCGATGACTCCATCGTCCGCGGTACGACCTGCCGCCGCACGATCGACCTATTGTGGAAGGCGGGCGCGAAGGAGATCCACATGCGCGTCAGCGCGCCGCCGTTCGTCTCCGAGTGCTACTACGGCACGGACATCGACGACAAGAACAACCTCATCGCCACGCACCACACGGTCGATGAAATCGCGAAGATCATCGGCGTCAACTCGCTCGGCTACTTAAGCATCGAGGACGTCGTCAAGCTCGCCGACAACACCGAAAACGGCTTCTGCACGGCCTGCTTCGGCGGCGGCTATCCCACGAGCATCCCGAAAGACGGCGGCAAGGACCGCTTTGAGTGCAAAATCAGTGAAGGGGAGAAAAAGAAGAATGCGTAGTTTTTCCGAGAGCTACCGTGACGCCGGCGTGAATATCGAGGCCGGCTACGAGGGCGTCAAGCTGATGAAAAAGCACGTCCAGCGCACCATGATCCCGGGCGTTGTGTCCGATATCGGCGGCTTTGGCGGCCTGTTTGCACCTGATCTTACCGGTATGAGCGAGCCCGTGCTCGTCTCGGGCACGGACGGCGTGGGCACGAAGCAGCGCATCGCGCAGCTGATGAACAAGCACAGCTCCGTCGGCATCGACTGCGTTGCCATGTGCGTTAACGACATCATCTGCTGCGGCGCAAAGCCCATCTTCTTCCTCGACTACATCGCCATCGGCAAGAATGAACCGGAGAAGGTCGCGACGCTCGTCTCCGGCGTGGCCGAGGGCTGCGTGCAGTCCGGCTGCGCGCTCATCGGCGGCGAGACCGCCGAGCACCCCGGCACCATGTCTGCCGACGACTATGACCTTGCGGGCTTCGCCGTCGGCATTGTCGACCGCGCGAAGATCATCGACCACGACCGCATGCGTCCGGGCGACGTTGTGATCGCGCTTACCTCAAGCGGTATCCACTCCAACGGCTATTCCCTCGTGCGCAAGGTCTTCAACGTTGAGCACGCGGACCTCGGCGCATATGTCGACGAGCTCGGCTGCACGCTGGGCGAAGAACTGCTGCGCCCGACGAAGATCTACGTGAAGCCCGTTCTCGCCGCGATGGACGTGGCCGACGTCCACGGCGTCAGCCACATCACAGGCGGCGGCTTCTACGAAAATATCCCCCGCTGCATCCCCGACGGCCTGTGCGCGAAGATCGATAAGTCCTCTCTCCGCACGCCGCCGATCTTCTCAATGCTCCAGCGCATGGGCAGCATCCCCGAGCACGACATGTTCAACACCTACAATATGGGCGTCGGCATGACGATGATCGTCGCCAAAGATGACGCCGACAAGGCGCTTGCCGCCCTCAAGGAAAACGGCCAGGACGCCTACGTCATCGGCGAGGTCGTGAGCGGGGAAGAGAAGGTCGCACTATGCTGAAAAGCGCGCGCATCGCGGTGTTCGTCTCGGGCGGCGGCACGAATTTACAAGCCTTGCTCGACGCGCAGAGAGACGGCAAAATTCCACACGGCGAGATCGCGCTCGTCATTTCCTCTCAGGCATGCGCCTACGCGCTCGAACGCGCGGAAAAGACGAACGTCCCCGCGCACACCGTGCCGTCGAGCCTCATCCAGCACGACTTTGAGGCGGCGATCGAGCTTCTGCTCGAGCAGTACAAGATCGACGTTATCGTCCTCGCGGGCTTTTTGAGCATCCTGAGCGAGAACTTCACGAAAAAGTGGCCGCGCCGCATTTTGAATATCCATCCGTCGCTGATCCCATCGTTCTGCGGCAGGGGAATGTACGGCTTAAAGGTGCACGAGGCCGCGCTTGCGCGCGGCGTGAAGGTCACGGGGGCGACGGTGCATTTCGTCAACGAGATCCCCGACGGCGGCGAGATCATCCTGCAAAAAGCGGTCGAGATCGAAGAGGGCGACACGCCCGAGACCTTACAGCGCCGCGTGATGGAGCAGGCCGAATGGAAGCTCCTGCCGCGCGCGACGGAGCTTGTCTGCCGCGCCATCACAGAAGAGGAGAACTGAAATGGTCGACTTTTTGCACTTTCTGAAAAATACGTCTTATCCCGGCCGTGGCATTTTGGTCGGCAAGGACCGTGTCTATTATTTCATCATGGGCCGCAGCGAGAACAGCCGCAACCGCGTCTTCGTCAAGACCGACGACGGCATCCGCACCGAGGCTTATGACCCCGCCAAGCTCGCCGACCCGAGCCTCATCATCTATCACCCCGTCCGCACGATGGGCAGTGACCTCGTCGTGACGAACGGTGACCAGACCGACACGATCTGCGAGCACGGCGACTTCCGCCGCGGCCTGATGACGCGCAAGTACGAGCCCGACGGGCCGAATTGGACGCCGCGCATCTCCGCCATCGTGCATGAGGACGGCTCATTCGAGATGTCCATCCTCAAGCATAACAACGGCCGGTGCCTGCGCGAGTTCTTCTGCTACGAGGGCTGCGACGCGGACAAGGCCTACTTCATCAGCACCTATCAGGGCGACGGCACGCCGCTGCCGACGTTTGCGGGCGAGCCGATGGAGGTGAGCGTCCCCAGCCCCGAAGAGGTCTGGGCTGCGCTCAACGCGGACAACAAGGTGTCCCTTTACGCAAACATGAACGGCGAAGTGAAGCTGTTCAACAAGAATTTAGGCGAGTGAGGAGAACGATATGAACGAGCTCGAACTCAAATACGGCTGCAACCCCAACCAGAAGCCTGCGCGCGTCTTTATGAAAGACGGCGGCGACCTGCCGTTCACCGTGCTGAACGGCAAGCCAGGCTACATCAATCTGCTCGATGCCTTCAACTCCTTCCAGCTCGTGCGCGAGCTGAAGGAGGCCACGGGCCTGCCCGCCGCGGCGAGCTTCAAGCACGTCTCTCCCGCGGGCGCGGCGCTCGGCCTGCCGCTCGACGAGGTGGACAAGCAGATTTACTTTGTTGAGCCTGACGAGGCCCTTTCGCCCATCGCCTGCGCCTATATCCGCGCCCGCGGCGCGGACCGCCTCTGCTCCTATGGTGACTGGGCGGCGCTCTCCGACGAGTGCGACGCCGCGACGGCGGAATATCTGAAAGGCGAGGTCTCCGACGGCATCATCGCCCCCTCGTTCAGCGAGGAGGCGCTTGCCATCCTAAAGACGAAAAAGGGCGGCAAGTACAACATCGTGCAGATGGACCCCGCCTACATTCCCGCCCCGCAGGAGCAGAAGGACGTCTTCGGCGTCACGTTCGAGCAGGGCCGCAACAACTGCAAGATCGACGAGTCGCTGCTTGTGAACATCGTCACTGAAAATAAGAATCTTCCCGATGACGCGAAGCGCGACATGATCGTTTCGCTCATTACGCTCAAATACACGCAGTCGAACTCCGTCTGCTACGCCAAGGACGGCCAGACCATCGGCGTCGGCGCCGGCCAGCAGAGCCGCATCCACTGTACGCGCCTTGCCGGCAGCAAGGCGGACAACTGGTATCTCCGCCGCCACCCGAAGGTGCTTGCGCTGCCGTTTGTGGACGGTATCCGCCGCCCTGACCGCGACAACGCCATCGATGTTTATATTTCCGACGAGTGTGACGACGTTTTGGCCGACGGTGCATGGCAGCGCGTCTTCAAGGAGCGCCCCGAGCCGCTGACGGTGCAGGAGCGCAAGGATTGGGTCGCCCGCCAGAGCGGCGTGACCGTCGGCTCCGACGCGTTCTTCCCGTTCGGCGACAATGTTGAGCGCGCGAGAAAGAGCGGCGTCGCCTACATCGCAGAACCCGGCGGCTCGATCCGCGACGACAACGTCATCGAGACCGCGAATAAATACGGCATCACCATGGCCTTTACCGGACAGAGATTGTTCCATCACTAAAAGGAGGAACGAAACGAATGAAACTCATGGTCATCGGCGGCGGAGGCCGCGAACACGCCATTATCAAGAAGTTAAAAGAAAATCCCGCAGTTGAGGAAATTTACTGCCTGCCCGGTAACGGCGGCATCGCCGCCGACGCGGTCTGCGTGCCGGAGATCGGCGCAAAGGACATCCCCGCGCAGGTTGAATTTGCGAAAGTGCACCGGATCGACTACGCCGTCGTCGCGCCGGACGATCCGCTGGCCCTCGGCGCGGTGGACGCGCTGACCGAGGCGGGCGTTCCGTGCTTCGGCCCCGACAAAAAGGCTGCCATTATCGAGGCGAGCAAGGCATTTTCCAAGGATCTGATGAAAAAATACGGCATCCCCACGGCAAAGTATGAGCTCTTCACCGACGCGGACGCCGCCTGTGCCTATATTGACGCGCAGGGCGCGCCCATCGTCGTCAAGGCCGACGGTCTGGCACTCGGCAAGGGCGTCGTCGTTGCGCAGACGGTCGAGGAGGCGAAGGCCGCCGTCCGCTCCATGATCGAGGACAAGGCCTTCGGTCAGAGCGGCGCGCGCGTCGTCATCGAGGAGTTCATGGAGGGGCCCGAGGTCTCCGTTCTGAGCTTTACCGACGGTGAAACGGTCGTTCCCATGGTGTCTTCCATGGACCACAAGTGCGCGCTGGACGGCGACAAGGGCCCGAACACCGGCGGCATGGGCACGATCGCCCCAAATCCCTGCTACACGGAAAAGATCGCGGACGAGTGCATGCAGACGATCTTCCTGCCCACGATCCGCACGATGAAGGCCGAGGGCCGCCCCTTCAAGGGCTGCCTGTACTTCGGCCTGATGCTCACAAAGGACGGTCCCAAGGTCGTGGAGTACAACTGCCGCTTCGGCGACCCCGAAACACAGGTCGTGCTGCCGCTTCTCAAATCCGATCTGCTCACGGTTATGCAGGCCACGACGAGCGGCACGCTCAAGGACGTCCCCGTCGAATTTTCGACCGATTCCGCCTGCTGCGTCGTCCTCGCCTCGAACGGGTACCCCAAGAAGTACGAGAGCGGCTTCCCCATCACGATGAGCGAAGAGGCCGCTGCGCACACCTACGTCGCGGGCGCGAAAAAAGACGGAGACAAGCTCCTGACCGCGGGCGGCCGCGTGCTCGGCGTTACCGCCGTTGCCCCCACGCTGGGAGAAGCCGTGAAGGAGGCCTACCGCTTATCGTCCGAGGTCGATTTTGCCAACAAATACTGCCGCAGCGACATTGGCCGCCGAGCCCTCGCCGCGCAAAAGGAGAGAGAGTAAATGGTCTATCGCGTCTGTGTTGAAAAAAAGCCCGGCCTTGTGCCCGAGTGCGCGAGCCTTCTTTCCGACTGCCGCTCGTTTCTGGACCTCAAGAGTCTTGAAAATGTGCGCATTTGGAACCGCTACGACGTCGAGGGCATCGACGAGGCCCTCTTTGCCTATGCCACAAATACCGTTTTCTCCGAGCCGCAGCTTGACCTGACGAGCGGGGAGATCGACGCGAGCAGCGCTGCCGCCGTCTTTGCTGTCGAGCCGCTGCCCGGCCAGTTTGACCAGCGCGCGGACAGCGCGGCGCAGTGCATCCAGCTCCTCAGCCAGGGCGAGCGCCCGCGCATCCGCACGGCGAAGGTCTACGCGCTCTACGGCACGCTCTCTGAAAAGGACGTCGAGGCCGTCAAGCACCACGTTATCAACCCCGTCGAGAGCCGCGAGGCCTCACTTGCAAAGCCCGAGACGCTCGAAGAGAACCTCTCCGAGCCCAAGCCCGTCGCATCGGTCGACGGCTTTACCGGGATGGATGAATCGGCGCTCTCGGCGCTTCTTTCGTCCATGGGCCTTGCGATGGACTTAGACGACCTCAAGACCTTGCAGGCCTATTTCCGCGACGAAGAGCACCGCGACCCCACCGTGACCGAGGTGCGCGTCGTCGACACCTACTGGTCCGATCACTGCCGCCACACGACGTTCTCTACGCATTTGGACGAGGTCAGCATCGAGAATCCCGCCGTCAAGGATGCGTATGACCGCTACCTCGCCGCGCGCGAGGAGGTCTACGGCCTCGAGAAGGCCGCCAAGCGCCCCCAGACGCTCATGGACATCGCGACCATCGGCACCAAGACGCTCAAGAAACGCGGCCTTCTCCCCGAGCTCGACGAGAGCGAGGAGATCAACGCCTGCTCTATCCACGTTCCCGCCAAGGTGAACGGCGAGGAGCAGGACTGGCTGCTGATGTTCAAAAACGAGACCCACAACCACCCCACCGAAATTGAACCCTTCGGCGGCGCGGCCACCTGTATCGGAGGCTGCATCCGCGACCCGCTCTCTGGCCGCGCTTATGTCCATCAGGCGATGCGCGTGACGGGCGGCGGCGACCCGAGAAAGACCCTTGCCGAGACCCTGCCCGGAAAGCTCCCTCAGCGCAAGCTCGCGCAGACCGCTGCGGCGGGCTATTCCTCCTACGGCAACCAGATCGGCCTTGCCACGGGCCATGTCGCCGAGCTCTACCACGAGGGCTACATTGCCAAACGCCTTGAGTGCGGCGCGGTCGTCGCCGCGGCGCCCGCCAAGAACGTTGTGCGCGAGCGTCCCGCCCCGGGCGACGTCGTTATCTTGCTCGGCGGCCGCACGGGCCGTGACGGCATCGGCGGCGCGACCGGTTCGTCGAAGAGCCACGATATGAAGTCCCTCACCACCATGGCGAGCGAGGTCCAGAAGGGCAACGCGCCCGAAGAGCGCAAGATCCAGCGCTTGTTCCGAAACGGCGAGGTCACCCGCCTCATCAAGCGCTGCAACGACTTCGGCGCGGGCGGTGTGTCTGTCGCCATCGGCGAGCTGGCCGACGGCCTCGAGATCGAGCTCGACGCCGTGCGCAAGAAGTATGAGGGCCTCGACGGTACCGAGCTTGCGATCTCCGAATCGCAGGAGCGCATGGCCGTCGTCGTCGCGCCGGAGGATGAGGCGAAGTTCATCGCCGCCGCGCAGGCCGAAAACCTGGAGGCCTACCGCGTGGCCGTCGTGACTGAGAGTCCCCGCATGGTCATGCACTGGCGCGGCCAGACGGTCGCCGACCTTTCGCGCGCCTTCCTCGACACGAACGGCGCAGTCAAGCACGCAAGCATTCGCGTGGAAGCGGGAAAGAAGCAGGCGGAGTCCGCTTGCGCGCCGTGCACGCTGCGCGATATGGCGGGCAGCCTCAAGAGCGCGTCCCGCCGCGGTCTCACCGAGCGCTTCGACTCCACCGTCGGTGCGTTCTCGCTGCTCATGCCCTTTGGCGGCAAGACGCAGCGCAGTCCCTCGCAGGCGATGGCGGCGCTGCTGCCGGTGCTGCCGGGTAGCAAGACCGAGCAGGGCAGCGTGATGGCCTGGGGCTGCGACCCCGACGCACTGAGCGCCGATCCTTACACGGGCGCGCACAGCGCGGTCTACACCTCGGTTGCTAAGATCGTCGCCGCGGGCGCCGATTATCACAAGGCATATCTCACCTTACAGGAATTTTTTGAAAAGCTCCGCAATGAGCCCGTGCGCTGTGGCAAGCCTTTTGCCGCGCTCCTCGGTGCGCTGGACGCGCAGCTTGAGCTCGGCGCTGCCGCCATCGGCGGCAAGGACTCCATGTCTGGTACTTTCCTTGACCATGACGTCCCGCCGACGCTCATCTCGTTCGCCATTGCACCGGTGTGCGCGGGCGAGCTTGTGACGACTGACTTCAAGTCCGCCGGTCACGGCGTTTATCTCTTCTGCGGCGGCACGGCGGAGCAGAAGACCGCCGCGTGGGAGCGCTTCACCGCGCTCGCCCGCGCGGGCAAGGCAGCAAGCGCATGGGCCGTTGAAAACGGCCTTGCCGAGGCGGTGATGAAGATGTCGCTCGGCAACGAGGTTGGCTTTGCCGCGGCTTCGACCGCTCTCGACTGGTACCAACCCATGCCCGGCGCGATCGTCGCCGAGCTCACCGAGGAAATTCCCGACGCCGTCTGCATCGGCGTGACGACGGCGGAGAAGACGATCAGCATCGGCAGCGACGAGGCGAGCATTTCTGAGCTGCTGGCCCTGAACGATTCCGTGCTCGAATCGGTCTACCCGACGAAGACGCAGGATGCCGGCACGGTCGAGAGCTTTACCTATGAAACGGAAAAGCGCGTTGCGCCCGCCGTCAAGACCGCGCGTCCGAAGGCGCTGATCCCTGTCTTCCCCGGCACGAACTGCGAGTACGACACCCAGCGCGCCCTGCTCGAAGCAGGCGCGGACGCCGAGCAGTTCATCATCCGCAACTTAACGAGCGCCGACGTTGCTGACAGCGTCGAGCGCTTTGCCAAGGCCGTCAAGGATAGCCAGATCATCGTCATCCCCGGCGGCTTCTCCGGCGGCGACGAGCCCGACGGCAGTGCCAAGCTCATCACGGCGTTCTTCCGCAACGCCGCGGTCAAGGAGCAGGTCACGGACCTCCTCGAAAAGCGCGATGGTCTGATGCTCGGCGTGTGCAACGGCTTCCAGGCGCTCATCAAGCTCGGTCTCGTTCCCTATGGCAAGATCATGGACACCGACGCTGATTTCCCGACGCTCACCTACAACGTCATCGGCCGCCACCAGTCCCGTCTGGTCCGCACGCGCGTGTGCTCCAACAAGTCCCCCTGGCTTGCGGGTACGAAGGTCGGCGACATTTACACCGTGCCCATTTCGCACGGCGAGGGCCGCTTCCTCGCATCCGAAGAGCTTGTGAAGAAGCTCGCCGAAAACGGCCAGATCGCCACGCAGTACGTAGACCTTGACGGGTATGCTACAATGGATGCAGCATTCAACCCCAACGGCTCGATCTGTGCCATCGAGGGTATCACCTCGCCCGATGGCCGTGTATTCGGCAAGATGGGGCACACCGAGCGCATCGGCAAGGAGCTTTACCGCAACGTTCCCGGACAGTATGAGATGGAGCTGTTCACCTCTGCCGTGCGCTATTTCAAGTAATTTAAGAAGAGAGGAGCAGACCCAATGGCTTATTATTATCCCGAACCGTCTCACACGTTCAGCGAATATCTGCTCGTCCCCGGTTACACGTCCGAGGACTGCATTCCTGACAACGTCTCGCTCAAAACGCCCCTCGTGCGCTACCGCAAGGGGCAGGAGGAGTGCCCCATCAGCCTGAATATCCCGATGGTCTCGGCCATCATGCAGTCGGTGTCGAACGACACGCTGGCCATCGCGCTGGCCAAAGAGGGCGGCCTTTCGTTCATCTTCGGCTCCCAGTCCATCGAGAGCGAGGCCGAGATGGTGCGCCGCGTGAAGAGCAATAAGGCGGGCTTTGTGCCGTCAGCCTCGAACCTGACAAGCGAGCACACGCTTGCCGATGTTTTGGCCCTCAAGGAGAAAAACGGCTTCTCGACCGTCGCCATCACCGAGGACGCAACGCCCAACGGCAAGCTCCTCGGCATCGTGACGAGCCGCGACTACCGCGTGAGCCGCATGAGCACTGATTTGAAGGTGCGCGAGTTCATGACTCCGCGCGAAAAGCTCGTCACCGCTCCTGCGTCGACCACGCTCAAGGAGGCTAACGACATCATCTGGGAGCACAAGCTCAACGCGCTGCCCATCGTGGATGAAAACGACCACCTGCTCTACTTCGTCTTCCGCAAGGACTACGCCGAGCACAAGGAGCACCCCCTTGCGCTTCAGGATGACAAGAAGCGCTACCTCGTCGGCGCGGGCATCAACTCCCGCGACTACGCCGAGCGCATCCCCGCGCTTGTGGAGGCTGGCGCGGATGTGCTGTGTATCGACTCGTCGGAGGGCTACTCCGTCTGGCAGAAGAAGGTCATCGACTACGTGCGTGCGAACTACGGCAATACCATCAAGATTGGCGCGGGCAATGTCGTCGACCGCGACGGCTTCCGCTTCCTCGCCGAGAGCGGCGCGGACTTTGTCAAAGTCGGCATCGGCGGCGGCTCCATCTGCATCACGCGCGAAACGAAGGGTATCGGCCGCGGCCAGGCCACCGCGCTCATTGAGGTGAGCGCCGCGCGCGACGAATACTTCCGCGAGACCGGCGTGTATGTCCCCATCTGCTCCGACGGCGGCATCGTGCACGACTATCACATGACGCTCGCGCTCGCCATGGGCGCGGACTTCCTGATGCTCGGCCGCTACTTCGCCCGCTTTGATGAATCGCCGACGAACAAGCTGCTTGTCAACGGCGTGTACGTCAAGGAATACTGGGGCGAAGGCTCGAACCGCGCGCGCAACTGGCAGCGCTACGACCTCGGCGGCAAGACGGGCCTTGCGTTTGAAGAGGGCGTGGATTCCTACGTCACCTACGCGGGCTCCCTGCAGGATAACGTCGCAAGAAGCCTTTACAAGGTCAAGTCGACCATGTGCAACTGCGGCGTGACCACGATCCCTGACCTGCAGAAGAACGCGAAGCTCACGCTCGTCTCCGCCACCAGCATCGTCGAGGGCGGCTATCACGACGTTACCCTCCGCGCCACGAACGCCAGCAACAACTAAACAGCGCAAAGAACAACAAAAAGCGGTTCCCAAACGGGAACCGCTTTTTTATGGTTGCTTACTTGCAGAACCTCACGCACGCCTGCGAGGCAGTTTTGCCGTCCGGCTTGACGATGCCGATGCGGCACGTGCCGTCATCGAGCGACTTCTTGTAGACCGTCAGCGCCTCACCCTCGAAGCACGGCGTTGAGTAGTGTAGCTCGACCGATTGAATATTACCGCTCGCGAGCTCCTTTGCCGAAAAGCAGTCGAGCAGCAGGCGCACATAGGCCACGTTGTTCATGTGGTGGCCGAGGTCGATGTCCGTCGGCCGCACGGCGTAGCGCGAGAAGAGGTCGGCGTCCTCAAACTTTTCGTGGAAGCGCTGCAATTTTTCGGGGATGGCCGTCTCGGCGGGGAAGGGGTAGTCCTTCGGGAAGCCCGAGTCGCCAAAGCGAATGATCTTCTGCTCCGGTCCTAAGATGGCCCACTCGGTCTTGCCGCGGGCAATGACCGCCTCACCGCGCGAGAGTGTGTAACTGCGGTACGTGCGTACGTCGCGCTCGCTGCACGCCTCCGCCCACGTGCGCACCGTGAGTTCGTCCATCAGGTACGCGCGCTCAAAGAGATCGACGCGCGTGTGGACCGTGAGCCAGAATTCACCCTTTTTCGCCATCGCGCTGCTGCCGACGCCCAGCACCTCCGCGTGCTGCGCTGCGATGCCCTGAAAAATCGTAAACGCCGCCAACGGCGACAGCGCGCCCGACGCGTCACAGTAGTCGGGCGTGACGGTAAGACGTTTTTCAAAAATACTCTCCATGCAGTTCTCCTTTGAATTTGTCGTTTTCTCAACGATAAGTATAGCATGGAATTGGTATCGCCTCAAGCGGGCAAAATGACCCATGCGTTAAAAAAGCTCCACATTGTGGAGCGTTGTTTCCGCACAGGTGCGGAGGGGAAGGCAGCGCCGTCGGCGCTGCACGAATCAAAGGGGATATTCTCTTTCGCGAAAGAGAATATCCCCTTTGGAACCCCAAGAGAAAGGCTTTTGATTGGCAGTCTCTGGCTTGAATGACTTTTATGCCTCTGGAATGGGAGTGCCTGCCAAGTGATGAATCTAAACGATTTGTCTTACTTCTATCTCCGCTGCCGCTTTGCCTGCGATTCGGCAGTCTTCAGCAATTTCCGCCTACTTTGGATTGTTTAGCATTGCTGGCGCTCGCCGCAGTACGCACTATCGAAATAGCATGCGTTGTCGGTGGCAGGTGATTAGGCTGCACCAAAACAAGATCAGCAGAGCGGCAGCGGATAATGGAAGCACACCAAATCGTATAGCAGAACTAAACGCGGCAGCGCCGCGCGCAGGTAGTGCAATCGGCAAGCGCCGCAACTCTTCAAGCTGCTCGCCTGCAATGGAAAACCTTTCTCTCGGGGGATCAAAAGGGGGATACTCTCTTTCGTGAAAGAGAGTATCCCCTTTACCCGCGCCCCCACACGGTGTGGGGAATAGGGTGGCAGCACTTCGTGCTGCAATTTTATTCCGATAAAAGAATTCTATCGTTATCAAGCTCATGTCCGGCACCTGCTTTGAACCGCGCGATGAGATCGTCGACTCCCATCCCCGCGCGTTCACTGCCCGCGACGTCGAGCACGATGTGCCCGTCCGCCATCATCAGTGTGCGGTTGCCGAGCTCAAGTGCCTGATGCATGTTGTGCGTGACCATCAGGCAGGTGATGTGACTTTCCGCCACGACGCGGCGGGTGAGGTCGAGCACCTTTTCCGCCGTTGCGGGGTCGAGCGCCGCGGTGTGCTCGTCAAGAAGTAAGAGCTGCGGCGGCACCATCGTCGCCATCAGCAGCGTGAGCGCCTGACGCTGGCCGCCGGAGAGCAGGCCCACGGGGTTTTTCATGCGGTTCTCAAGGCCCATGTCGAGCTGCTTGAGCTGCTCGGCGAAGAACTCCTTGTCCTTCTTACTGATGCGGCTGAACGGATTGCCGTGCGCCGCGCGCAGATACGCGAGCGCAAGGTTTTCTTCGATCGTCATGCTCGGCGCGGTGCCGCGCAGCGGGTCCTGAAAGAGCCGCCCGATGCGGCGGGAGCGCTCGTGCTCGGGCATGAAGGTGATGTCCTTGCCCGCGAGCGAAATGCTGCCCTCGTCGGCATAAAAGCTGCCCGCGATGGCGTTGAAGAGCGTCGACTTGCCCGCGCCGTTCGAGCCGACGATGGTGACGAAATCGCCCTCGTCCAAATGCAGGGAAAGGGAAGAAAGCGCCTTTTTTTCATTCACCGTGCCGGGGTTGAAGGTCTTGGAGAGATTTTGAATGTCCAGCATCTTACACGCCCTCCTTATTTCTGGCGGCCATTTTGCGCTTCTGGAACGTCGCCCACTTCTGGATGCTCGGCGCGGCGATGGCCAGCGCCACAATGATGGCCGTCAGGAGCTTCAGACACTCGACGGGCACGATCTTCGTGTAGAATACGATGGCGTAGATGAAGCGGTAAACGATCGAGCCGAGAATCGCGGCGATGACGCCCTTTTTGACGCTTCTGCGCCCGAGCAGCGTCTCGCCGATGATGAGGCAGGCGAGGCCGATGACGACGATGCCCGTGCCGGAGTTGATGTCCACAGTCTTCTGATACTGGCCGACGATCGCGCCGGAGAGCGCCGTGAGCATGTTGGCAAGGCACAGGCCGACCGTGATCGTGAACGACGGATTCAGGGACGAGGCGCGCACCATGTCGGGGTTATCGCCCGTGGCGCGGATGGAAAGACCCATGCGCGTGCCGAGAAACAGCACCAGCAGAAGACCGGCCAGAAGCGTGACAAACGCTGCGAGCAGCAGCTCGTACCACTCGCCGCCGATGCCGGTCTCGCGTAGCATCGTGAAGACGGTCTTGCCGCCAAGCAAGCTCTGGTTGGATTTCCAGCCCATGGCCATCAGGTTCACGGTGTAAAGGCCGGTGTTCGTGACGATACCGGCGAGGATCGACGGCACGCCGAGCTTCGTCTGCAAAAACGCGGTGACAAAGCCCGCGCACGCGCCCGCGAGCATCGCGGCGAAGATGGCGAGGACAGGGTGTCCCGCGGCCGTCACGGTGACGGACACGGCCGCGCCGAGGACGAAGCAGCCGTCGGTCGTCAGATCGGCGATGTCGAGGATGCGGTAGCTTAAAAACAGCGCCATCGCGACCAGGGCGTAGAGGAAGCCCAGCTCAAGGGCGGTCTGCGTGATGATGAGCATGGGGAAATTCTCCTTTCAGGCCAATTTCCCCCGACGGAGGGTCGGGGGAAAGGCAGTTCATTTGCGGGGAAATGATATTTCTTAGTCCTTGGTGGTCGTGACCTCGACAACGGTGCCCATGCTGTCGAAGCAGGAGTAGTCAAGGCTCATCGCGGCGGCGGTGTCGGTGTTGACGGTGATGATGCCGCCGTCCATCAGGTAGTAGTCCTCCATGGCGCCCATGCCGTCGGTGATGGCGGAGTAGGCGAGGTCGGCGGTCTTGGCGCCGAGGTCGGTGTAGTTCACGCCGCAGGTGGCGTAAGCGCCGTTGCGGACGAAGGAGTCAGCGCCGGTGTAGTGGGGGATGCCGGCCTTGGCGAGGTCCTCATAGATGGCGAGCTCGGCGGCCATGATGACGTTGTCAGTCGGGGTGAAGACGGCGTCCACACCGTCGGCGATCAGCGCGGAAGCGGCAGCGACGACTTCGTCGTTCGTGTTCGCGGTCTGCTCAACGTACTCGATGCCCTTGGCGTCGAGGTAGGCCTTCGCGTCGGCGATGGGCTTGGTGGAGTTGGGCTCAGAGAGGGAGTAGAGCAGGCCGACCTTGGCGACGTCCGGGTTCTGGGCGAACATCATGTCCATGATGAAGCTGGTGTTCAGCGCGTCGCTCGTGCCGGTCACATAGTCGATGCCCGTCAGGCTCGCGGCCTCGGGATCGGAGACGGCGGCATAAACAACGGGGGTCTTGGTGTCCTCAGCGGAGAGGGCAGAGATCTGCGCGGCGGTCGTCGCGATGGGGATGATGGCGTCGACCTGATCGGCGATCGCCTGATCGGACAGCTGCTTTAAGATGGTCTGATCGTTCTGGCCGGAGGTGATGTCGTACTCGATGGTCACATTATTGTCGGCTGCGATCTTGTCGAGCTCGGCGGCCACAGCGTTCGCGATCTCGTCGAGAGAGGCGTGGTCGAGCTGCTTGATGATGGCGACCTTGTAGGTCTTGCCGCTTTCGTCGCCGCCCTGCTGGGCGTCGTTGCTGCTGTCGTCGCTCTTGCTGCCGCACGCGGCCAGAGACAGGGTCATCGCACCGGCGAGGGCCAGGGTCAGAAGCTTTTTCACCATGTTGTTTTTCATTTTTGTTTTCCTCCAAATTTATTTGATTTCGGGTGGCAGATGAGGTCCTGGTTTGCCGGAACAGGAGGAATATAAAGAAAAAAGACCTTCATCCCATACACATGGGACAAAAGTCATCAAACTTCTGCGATACCACCCAAATTGACGTTTTGTAAAACGCCCGCTCGCTTACGCGCACCATCATACGCGCCCCGATGGATAACGGGTGGGATGCCCGTCGGTCCCTACTTGACTTCCGCCGTTCGGTCCGCCCTCTGAAGTCCATTCACCGACCGTCCGCCGCCCCGATCACACCACCCGGGACTCTCTTTGTGCTTATCTGCATCGGCTACTTCTCTCCGTCATAGGTTTGAAGCTCTTCACTTGTTGGTTGCATTATAGCACGCGGGGCCCACTTGTCAAGTGGGTTTTTCAAAAAAAGTTGCACTTTTTTGATTTGCCCAACGGGTGAAGGAGTTTCCCGCGCACGGCGCGGGAGGGAGAGGCAGCGCCGATGGCGCTGCACGGATAAGGGGGCCATTCTCTCACGTGAGAGAATGGCCCCCTTGGACCCCCAAGAGAACGCAAGGGGCTCTGCCCCTTGACCCCGCACATTGCGGGTTTGCAGCTTGAATGACTGCACGCGCTGCGCAATCGGGTGCGGTGTACATGGCTTCGCCATGAATCTTCTGCAAGTCGTTACAGATATCAACCGCGCCTTACTATCGTGAGGCGCGAGTGGCGTTTTCTCGGCGGCAGACTGCGTACCGAATGCGGCATTGCTGCGCTCGCCGCATTGATGGGACTGGCGGTAGACGGAAATTAGTCTGTACTTCTACAAGATTAGCAGAGCGGCAGCGGATAGTAGGAGTAGGCCAAATCGTATAGCAACGCTAAACGCGGCAACGCCGCGCGCAGGCATCCGATTCGGCAAGCGCCGCAGCTCTTCGAGCTGCTCGCCTGCAATGTGAATTTTCTCTGGGAGGGTGCAAGGGAGGGGTATCTCTTTTCGAAAAAGAGATACCCCTCCCTTATCCGCGTCCCCCACACCAGGTGGGAAAAAACCGGAACTTATTGTTCCAAAAGGAACCGTGCGATATTTTCTATTGCAACAGAAGCCTTTCTAATGGGAAACATCTGAAACACATGCCACATCCCCTCGCTGACCTGCAGGCGGCAGGGAACGTTTGCGCGCTTCATCGCCTGATAGAGTTGTTCTGAATCCGAATACAGGATCTCGTGGTCGCCGACCTGGATGAGCGTCGGCGGGAAGCCGGTGAAGTCGGCAAAAAGTGGGGACAGGTCGCTCGAACGGTAGTCTCTTCCTGCGGCGTAGGCGAGGCGCACGGCTTCGATGTACTCGGGCGTGAGCATCGGGTCGATCTCCGCACGCTCTGTATAGGACTGGCCGGACATCGTCATGTCGGTCCACGGGGACATCAGGATGAGCGTGCCGGGGAGCTTGCGGCCCGCCGTCTTGAGGCGGTTGCAGAGCACAAGGGCGAGGTTGCCGCCCGCGCTGTCGCCCGCGAGGACGATATCGCGCGCGCCGTAGCCTTGGAGCATCAGATAGTCCCACGCGCGCAGCGCGTCCTCGACGGCGGCGGGATAGGGGAACTCGGGCGCGAGGCGGTATTCAAAGCTCAGCACATCGTAGCCCGTCGCATGCGCGAGCTTGGACGACAGTACGCGCGAATAGCCGAGGTTGCCGCTCGTGTAGCCGCCGCCGTGGCAGTATAAAATCGCATGGCGGCTGCCGTGGGGGGCCTTGAGCCGCGTCCACGCCGCGCTCATGCCCGAGAGGGCAAATTCCTCGTAATCCATGCCCGTCATCGGCGCAGTCAGCTTGCCGAGGACCTCCTGACTGCGGCGCTGACGCTCAAGCTCTTCGGCGGTCATGCTTTCTGGCGCACCGGCGCTGTGCAGCGCCTTGAGCGCACGCATCAGCGGGTCGAGATGCGCGTTCTCGGCCTCGCTCTTCTTTTTGCGGATGATGCGGAGTTTTGGTTCCATAGCTCCTCCTGAAAAACAAAATTCTTTGGGAGCATGATATCATAATTTCGTAAAAATGCCAAGGAAAAGCCGCATCTTTCTTGTAGCGCGCCCAGCTTTGTGCTACAATGAACCTCTCAAGACCGCGCAGAAGGAAAGAGGGAACATCGGATGGCCAAGCCCAACAGCAAATGGTATAAGCTCGACTCCGCGGGCACGCTCTACTCCGCGCTGCAAAAGGAGGAGTATTCAGCCATCTACCGTTTTTCCGCTCTGATGGAAAAAGACGTCGACCCCGCGGCGCTTCAGCGCGCCATCGACCGCTGCATGCCGCGCTTCCCGACCTTTGCCGTGCGCATCCGTAAGGGTGCGTTCTGGTACTATTTGGAGCACAACAGCGCGCCGGGGCCGTTTTTGAAAGAGGACGTGTCCGACCCCTGCCAGCCCGTGCGCTTCAAGGAAGACAACGGCTGGCTCGTGCGCTTTTACTATTACCGCAACCGCATTTCGATCGAGGTCTTCCACGCGCTTTCCGACGGCGGCGGAGCCATCGTCTTCTTCCGCACGCTGCTGGCCGAATACCTGCGCCAGACCGGCGTTGATATCCCTGCGGGGAACGGTGTGCTTGATTTGAACGAGCCGCCGCGCGAGGAGGAGATGGAGGACGCCTATGCCCGCTACGCAGGACACCACGCACTGGGCCTCCACCGCCAGTCGACGGCGTATCAGAATACCGGCACAAGCGAGCCGTTTTACACGTTCCATGTGACGATGGGCTTCGTGCCGCTCTCGAAGCTGCGCGAGGAGTCGAAAAAGTACGGCGCGTCGATCACCGAATACCTCTCCGCTGTGCTCATTTACGTCATTTTGGAAAAGCAGAAGCGCGAAAAGCCCTACCGCCTGCGCCCCGTGGCGCTGGCCATCCCCATCAATCTGCGCGGCTGGTTCCCGAGCGAGACGCTGCGAAACTTCATTACCACCGTCCGCCCGTATATCGACCCCGCGCTCGGCGACTACACGTTCCCCGAGATCGTCTCGCAAGTGAGGCATTTTATGAAGCTGCACATCAACCGGCAGGAATTGCAGGCGGCGTTCACGGGCAACGTTCGCTTTACGGAAAACTTTTTCCTGCGGCTCATTCCGGTCGTTTTCAAAAATCCCGTCATGGCGCTCAATTACCGCCTGCACGGCGTGAGGCCCTATTCCTGCACATATACGAACCCAGGCGCGTTCACCGTGCCGCCCGAAATGGCTGAGCATATCCGCGGGGCGGAGGTCATTCTGGGACAGGCGACGGTGCCGCGCTGCCACTGCGCGTCCATCAGCTATGGCGACACGATGGAGATCACCTTTGCCGGCACGCAGGCGGAGACGGACACCGAGCGCGACTTTTTCCGCTTCCTCGTGCGCGCGGGAATCCCCGTGCGCGTAGAGAGCAACCGATGAATAGCAGATCGAAAGAAGGAATTTGATGTCATATTGTGTCAAATGCGGCGTGGAGCTGGACGAGGGCGCGGAGCGCTGCCCGCTCTGCGGCACGCCGGCGTGGAAGCCGGATGAGACCGAGCCGCGCTATTTCCCGACCAAGCCGGCCGAGGTGCCGAGAGCATCGCGCAGAGCCGCCGCCGCACTGCTAACGGCGATGCTCGCGTCCGTGTCGCTCTGCTGCGGGCTGCTGAATCTCATTTTGCCGACGGAGCACCCTTGGGCGCTCTACGTCGCGGGCGCGGCAGTGATGCTGTGGATCTGGTTCGCACTGCCGATGCTCGTGCGCGGCATCCCGATTTTCTTCCGACTGACGGCGGACGTCGCCGCCATCGGCATTTACGTGTGGATCATCTCCGTTGCGCTGCACGGAGGGCGCTGGTTCCGCGGGCTCGTGCTGCCGATGCTCGGCTGGGCGTGCGTCGTCGTATTCCTGCTGAGCTTTCTGCTGCGCGACGGCAGGCGCTCGCGCCTTTCTTCCATCGCCATGTGCATCGGCGCGGTGGGCCTGATGGCGATGGGCGTCGAATTCTGCCTCGACCGCTATTTTCGAGAGGTGTGGCAGCCGAGCTGGTCGCTCGTCGTGCTCGTCATCTGCATCGGGCTCATCATCCCGCTGCGCATCGTGCGCCGCGTCCCGTCGCTGCGCGAGGAAGCGCGCAGACGCTTCAATATGTGAAACCTGCTTCTGAAAATGGAAAACCCGCCCTGACGCTTTTGCGTCGGGGCGGGTTTTGTGATGTTTGCTTACAGCAGCAGCCAGCTGAGCACCATGCCGACAAGCAGTGTGATCCCGGCGGTGAGCAGGGCGAGCAGAATCTTCTGATAGGGCCGCTTGCCCGCTTCGACCTTTTGCTCGATCTCATCGAGCGTTCTGCCCTCGCTGAAGGCCAAGATCTCCTTGTAGGACTGGACGTTGTTCGCCTTTTTGATGCGCTCGAGCCGGAGGGCAAAGTACATCGCGGCGCCCCAGATCAAAAGCTCGGGAATGAGACCGTAGAGGTCGAACCACTTGAGCAGCGGCACGGGCAGGATGATCGTGGCGGCGAGCAGGATGGAGAAAATGATGGCGTCGCGGTTCATGGCTTTGACATCGGCGGCATTGACTTCCTGTTTCATGGTTTCCAAATCTCCTTTGATGAGTTGGTCGAGCGAAACATCAAAGAGGGCACTGAGCAGGAGCAGACTGTGGATATCGGGATAGCTCTTGCCCGTCTCCCTTAATTAAAGATATTGTTGGGTAAAAAAGAAAGGTCAGTCGATTT